>Ga0272448_1004371_pt1 | contig 16150 bp, 13 predicted proteins | sample YNPCB0191_FD_202220 | JGI IMG/M metagenome (GOLD analysis project Ga0272448, IMG submission 202220) | Hot spring sediment microbial communities from Yellowstone National Park, WY, United States - YNP-CB-019-1 | ecosystem: Environmental > Aquatic > Thermal springs > Hot (42-90C) > Sediment...
TGGGGGAAGGAAACAGAGACATCGCGCCGGGCACGGAGTGCCCGCAAAGGTATCAAGGAGAAAGACAGGGAGAAGCCCCTCCTTGAAGAAGATCTCGACGAAAAGGCGCGCCGTCGGCCTGAAGCCGATGTCAATCGCGGCAAGGTTGCTGCCGGAGTAGCCCGGCCGGGTGTTGTTAAACCGCCCCTGATGAAGGGCAAGCTCGAAGCCGTCGCACCCGAAGCCGGCAAGGCTATCGTCGTTCCCCCCAGGGTGACTGTGAAAGAGCTGGCCGATATCCTCGGTATCAGCTCGGTTGAGATTATCAAAGAGCTGATGAAAAGCGGCATCATGGCGCCTATCAACCAGACGATTGACTTCGAGACCGCCGCCATCGTCGCCTCAGACCTGGGGTTCGAGATTCGTCAAGCCGAAGCACCGGAGGCTGCCGTCGCCGCCCCTGTCGCCGTAGCACCAGAACCGCTGCCAACCAGGTTGCCCATCGTCGAAGACGATCCCAGCAAGCTGCGCCCCAGGCCACCGGTCGTGACGATCATGGGACATGTTGATCACGGCAAAACAACCCTTCTCGATGCCATCCGGCGAACGAATGTCGCTGCCGGTGAATATGGCGGCATTACTCAGCACATCGGCGCCTACCAGGTTGAGGAGAAAGATCAAAAGATAACATTCCTGGATACACCGGGCCATGAGGCCTTCACGGCCATGCGCGCCCGCGGCGCCCAGGTAACGGATATTGCCGTTGTGGTCGTTGCTGCTGACGACGGCGTGCAGCCTCAAACGCTGGAGGCTATCAATCACGCTCGTGCTGCCGGCGTGCCGATTATCGTGGCCCTTAACAAAATTGATAAGGAAGACGCCAACCCAGAGCGTGTCAAGCAGCAACTGGCCGATGCCGGCCTGGTACCCGAAGAGTGGGGGGGCAATACCATCGTTGTTCCCGTCTCGGCGAAGAAGGGCACGGGTGTCAGCGACCTGCTAGATATGATTCTGCTGGTTGCCGAAATAGCACAACTCAAAGCCAATCCCGATCGCCCCGCCGTCGGCACCATTATCGAGGCAGAGATGGACAAGACCAAAGGGCCGATGGCGACCGTTTTGGTTCAGCAGGGTACACTCAACGTTGGAGATTACGTGGTCGTCGGCTCCATCTACGGCAAAATTCGCGCTATGTTCAACGACAAAGGCAAGGCGATCCGCAAAGCAACGCCCTCAACGCCGGTCAGCATTCTTGGCCTGTCCGATGTTCCGCAAAGTGGCGATATCCTCGAAGTGATGCCCAGTGAGCGCGCCGCGCGTGAACTGGCCGAGCAGCGGATGGACAAACAGCAACGCGAGGCAGCGGCTGCTGCCGCGCCGACAATGGATCTGGAGAATCTCTCCAAATTGATTGCCGCCGGAGCCGTCAAAGAACTGGATATCGTCCTCAAAGCCGACGTGCAAGGATCTCTGGAACCTATCGTAAACTCGCTAAGCAAACTGCGTGATGAGAAGGAGAACGTCGAGGTTCACGTGCTGCACCAGGCAACCGGCATGATTACAGAAAACGACGTGTCGCTGGCCGCAGCCGCGCGGGCCGCCGGCGGCTCGAAAGCAGCCATGGTCATTGGCTTCAACGTCGAGGCCGACGCAGCAGCCAAACGTACGGCCGAGATGCAAGGCATTGAGATCCGCACCTTCAAAGTCATCTATGATTTGATTGACACGGTCGAGAAGGCGCTGAAGGGGCTCTACGAACCCAAATACCAGGAAGTCATTGATGGGCACGCCGAAGTCCGCCAGATCTTCAAGCTCAGCAAGGGCTTGACCATCGGCGGCTCGATCGTCAGCGATGGTACGCTGACGCGCGGTGCACAGGTGCGTGTGCGCCGCAACGGCAGTGTTGTTTTCGAAGGAAAAATCGCCTCCTTGCGCCGCTTCAAGGATGATGTCAGAGATGTCTCGGCCGGCCTTGAGTGCGGCATTACTCTGGATGGTTTCAACGACCTGCAGGAAGGCGATATTATTGAGGCATATCACAAAGAGAGGATGAACTAAAAGGGAGGAGGAGAGGGGAGAGACAGATGCCGGCCATTCCCTGAGCCGCCAACAGGCACTGTTACATGGAAAGCCACTAATCCCTGAAGTCTCTGCCCTCCACCCTCTACACTACCATGTCGCGACGTTCTGAACGACTCGAAGATCAACTTCGTATAGACCTGAGTGATCTCTTACAGCGCGAGGTTACCGACCCACGACTTCTCAATGGCGCGCTTATCTCCATTACCGATGTGGAGCTGACCGAGGACCTGCGCTATGCGCGTGTGTATGTGAGCATCCTGGGAAGCGATGAACAGGTGCACGAAGCTTTTGCCGGCATCCGACATGCCACCGGATTCCTGCGCCACGAACTGGCGAAGCGTGTAACCATGCGCTTTGTACCGGAAATCGTCTTCCAGCTCGATCCTTCGGTGCAACGCGGTGCTCGTGTCATGGAGCTACTGAAGCAGATCGAAGAAGAAGACAGGAAAGGCAAAGAGGGGTAGCAACATAGACGTGATTGACTCGGTTGTATCGGTTCTACAGTCGGCGTCCACCGTCTATGTTGCCACCCATGCAGCGCCCGACGGTGATGCCATTGGCTCGGCACTTGGCCTCGCCTGGATTCTGCGTTCTGCAGGTAAGCAGTGCACCGTTGCCTGTAGCGATCCTGCCCCTCCGTCTCTCCGTTTCCTGCCCGGCAGCGAGGCCATTGAGTCGCGCCGGCCGGAGGCTGAGGATGTGCTTGTTGTCGTTGATGCAGGCGATCTTAGTCGCCTGGGAGACCTGTATGTTGCTGAGGCGTTCAAAGGACGCCCTCTGATTGACATTGATCACCACCTCAGTAATACGCGCTTTGGTACGCTCAACATCATTGATCCGCAGGCAGCGGCTGTCGGAGAGATGATCTACAACCTGGCCGCGGCGCTCAACGTGACGCTCAACCCGGTCATCGCTACCTGTCTCTTGACGGCAATCGTAACCGATACGATCGGTTTTCGTACCTCGAGCACAACTGCACAGACCTTGCGGGTGGCCGCCGCTCTGGTTGACGCCGGAGCACCACTCTATGAAATCGTCCAACAGTCGTTCGACAACCGGCCATTGCCGGTCTTACGCATCTGGGGCAAGGTGCTCAGCAGCTTCCAGATCAGTGACGGTATTGCCTGGGCCAGTGTCTCCCAGGACATGTTGAAGGCAGAAGGCGTCAAAGAAGAGGAGATTAAAGGCCTGGTCAGCCTGATGCGCGGCACGCAGGGTGTTCTGGTCTCGGCCCTGCTCATGGAGACGCCAGAGGGAGATGTCAAAGTCGAGTTTCGCTCGGACGGCAAAGTCAACGTGGCCGACATTGCCACCGTTCTAGGCGGCGGCGGTCATCGTGCGGCCTCCGGGTGCACCCTTCCTGGCCCACTGGTCGAAGCGGAGCGACGTGCTCTGGATGAAGTGCGCAGGCACCTGTAGTAACAAGCCCCGATGCTCGCTTTGACATCAAGCGCCTGAGGAACGGCATGATGGACGGCCTACTCAACCTCTGGAAACCGCCCGGCATGACGTCACACGATGTGGTATCTGCCGTCCGTCGCCTGACCGGGCAGCGACGCGTTGGCCACGCTGGTACGCTTGACCCCATGGCCGAGGGCGTGTTGGTTGTTGGTATTGGCCAGGGGACGCGGCTGCTCGAATATCTGATGGACGGAACGAAAGAATACTGTGCGCGTATCCACCTCGGCGTGACAACAGACACCGACGACAGCGAAGGCACTATCGTGTCAACGACAGATGTCAGGCACTTTCGTCGTCCTACAATAGAACGTGTGTTGGCATCGTTCGTCGGCCAGCAGGAGCAATTGCCGCCCACGTATACGGCGCTGAAAAAGGCAGGGCAACCGGCGTATCGGCTGGCACGTAGTGGTCTGACGGTCGAACGGACGACACGACACATTGAGATTGTCTCGATTCGGCTGGTGTGCTGGCAATATCCCCACATTGTCTGTCTTGTCACCTGTAGCAAAGGCACGTATATTCGCGCTCTGGCACGTGATGTGGGTGAGCGGCTGGGGTGCGGTGCCCACCTGTGTGGGCTGATTCGCTTGCGCAGCGGTATGTTCTCCCTGGATGATGCCGTTCCCCTGCCCTTGTTGGAACATGCTCTGGCCAATGGATACTGGCATCAGCTTATCTATCCGCTGGATGCAGCCGTCGAGGATAGGCCTGCCGTTATCTTGGGCACAGAGGATGTCCACAGATTACGACAGGGCCAAGACATCTTTCTTGCTGCTCAGCCCACAGCCGAGACCATCAGCCGTCAGCCCTGGCGAGCCTACAGTACCCAGGGCGAGCTGATTGCTCTCATTGTCGCCCTGGATCGTCCCGGCTACTGGCATGCCGATAAGGTTTTTGCCTTGCAGGTTGCCGATTGCTGATTCTCCATCGGGCGGCGTGGCAGCCGTCTCGACAGCGGACCACCTGCCATGACCGGCCGCCGGGCGTAACGGCCCAACTGTCTGTTTTCAGATCGGACAATGTGATACACCGACAATTCAGCTATGACACGCATTTGTGACCTCAACGAGCTTGAACCTGGCCTCCCCGTGGCCCTGACGATTGGGGTTTTTGACGGCGTCCATCGCGGCCACCAGGCACTCATCAATCAGGTGATTCAACGCGCCCGATCTTTCGGCGGACTGAGCGTTGTTCTCACCTTTTTCCCGCATCCCCAGGATGTTCTGCGGCCTGAAGCGCCGGTGGACGCGCTGACCGATCTTCAAGAGCGTCTGAACCTGATGGCTGCTCTTGGCGTGGATGTTGTCGCCACCCTACAATTCACGCTCGACTTATCTCATCTATCAGCAGAAGCATTTCTCGATCTGTTGAGCGAGCACATGAACCTGCGTGAGTTATGGGTGGGCCCCGACTTTGCCCTCGGCTACCGTCGCTCAGGCACCATCACCCGCCTGGCAGAGATTGGGCAGCAGCGCGGCTTCACCGTCCACACCATAACACCTGTTAATATTGCCAATAAGCCCGTCAGCTCAAGCAGGATACGCGAGCTGGTAGCTGCCGGCGACGTGGAACAGGCGGCAGCGCTACTCGGACGCCCCCCCTCGTTGGAGGGACTGGTGGTCGCTGGTGTCAAACGGGGGCGCACACTCGGCTTCCCCACGGCCAACCTTGCCCTCTCGGCGCGCTATCTTCTGCCGGCCAATGGCATCTATGCGGCCTTCGCCGACGTCAACGACCATCTACTGCCGGCAGTGGTTAATATCGGCGTCCGCCCGACCTTTGGTGACAATGATCGCCTGGTCGAGGTCTACATCCTGGACTTCGACCGTGACATATACAATCAGCGTCTGAGGATTCATCTTGTGAAACGGCTGCGTGACGAGCTCCGCTTTGCCACCGTCGAAGCCCTGGTCGCCCAAATGCACAAGGATGTTGCCGAGGCGCGCGCTGTTCTGGCCGCCATCCAGGCTCGATAAACCACATTCAGACACGGGGACAGCCCCGAAAGGAGAATGGAACATGACAGACCTGCGTAGGATTGGGCTTCTAGTAGCCCTGGCCGGAGCGGTTCTGCTGATCGTTTTGACAGGTGGAACCGGCTTACAGGCAGCACCGCAACTGGCCGATGGCCCAGCCGTCATCGGCACCATTGCTCTAGGTCCGGGCGATGCCAGCAACGGGCCGGAAGGGGTGGCCGTTGATCCAGAGCGCAACCGCATTTTTGTCACCAATTCCAAGAATAACACGGTCTACGTGATCAACGGCGACACGAACCAATTTGTCACCATCACCCACCCCAGCCTTGTGACTCCCTGGGGAGCAGCCTACAACCCTAACAACGGCCGCGTGTATGTAGCTTCCAATGCCCGCAACTCCGTCGTGGTGATCAACAGCCAGACTCTGGTCGTCGAGCAGGAGATCAGCGACAGCAGCCTGAACCTGCCCGATCAGGTCGTTGTGGACGCCATCCACAACCTGGTCTATGTCAGCAACTCGCTTGGCGGCTACATCACGGTCATCAACGGCTCCAATAACACAATTGCCGCCCGCATCTTTGCCGTCCTCCCGGCACCGCATGCCATGGCGGTTGACCCGGCCCGCATGAGACTGTACGCATCCAACCTCTACTACTTCGCCGGCGGCGGACCCGACTTCATGATGGTGTTCAGTACACTCTCCTTCACAGAAATTGCCCGCCGCAATGCCCTGGCCGGCGCTAACGGCATTGCCATTCGCTCGGTTGACGGCAAGATCTACGTGGCCCAAAACTTCAGCGATACCGGCATCTGGCGCGTGGCAGTGGTCAATCCCAACGACCTCGGTTTTGCTGTGCCCTTCCCGGGACTGGCAGTCGCCGGACAGCGACTGATGGGGATGGTCTACAGCCCGGGTTCAGATCGCGTCTATGTCAACGGCTACGCCAGCAACACCGTTGATGTGATTGACGCCAACACCAATACCCTGCTGACAACGCTGCCTGTCGGCGCCAATCCGGCCAGCGGCATCGCCCTGAACCCCAACACAGGGCGCATCTATGTGGCCAACCGCGGTGGCGGCTCGGTGACAATCATCCAGGATGCCCCCACGGTGACAACCCCCACAGCCACGCCGACACCGTTGACGACCCCAACTCCGACGCCAACCCCATTGTGCAACCCAGATGGGGCCGAGCCGGATGATACGCCCGCTCAGGCCAATTACATCAACATCGGCGGCATGTCACAGACGCATAGCATCTGCCCACCGGGTGACCAGGACTGGATGACCTTCATTGTTCCCGGGCCAGCAACTCTAACCATGCAGACGCAGAACCTCGTTGGTGGCACCGACACAATGCTCTACCTCTACGCCCCCGATGGTACGACCCTGCTGGCCTTCAACGATGATATTGGCATCGGTAGCGGGGCGGCCGAGGTTGCCCCCAACCCCAACAAGGCCGGACTGAACAACGAATCGTTGCGCTCGCGGATCGTTTATAACTTCAACAAAGCAGGCCAATATTACATCATGGTCAAGGACTTCGATCCGCAAGCCTATGGTACGATGCGTCGCTATGATGTACTCATCAGCGGCGGAACGACTCTGAGCAGAAAGATCTTCCTGCCGGTGATCATCTTCAACTTCTGAGCAAACTGCGCAAACGGCAGGCAGCGAGAAAAAGCAAAGCCCCTTCCCAGGCCTGGGAAGGAGGCTTTGTTCTTTTTGGCTCTGGATGGGCTTGTGGCCCGTGATAGTGCTCACTTCTTGGGTTGGGGCGCTTTGGCCGACTTGTCGGCCAGTGATGGCAGATCGCCTCCTGTGCTTTCCTCCACCGTCGGGTATGTCGGTGGGGGGGATTCAGGGGTTGCTTCTGCCTCGCGCACGTGGCCGCGGAAGAAGTAGCGACGAGTCATGGGGTCAAACTCGGTCCACGGCTTTGTCACATCCCATTGGCTATCGAGAACCTGCTGCACGTGGTTCAACTCGGCCGACAGCTTATTGAGCAGGTACAGTGCATTGGCTTCGAGCGTGAGTGGTTCGCGCACGGTGCCATGCTCCGTCTCACCATGATGGCTGAGGATCATGTGTGAGATGGTGAGCGCCAGGTCCGGCGGGAAATCGGCAATGGCGGCAATGTAGCCGGTCACCATGCGATCGCCCAGCACGATGTGGCCGACCAGCCGGCCGGCGTCGGAGTAGTCAATGGCGCGCTCATAGCGCTCGCCCGCCAGTGAGCCCAGGTCGTGGAGAATGATGCCCGTGATAAAGAGATCACGATCGAGCTGAGGATAGAGAGTCAGCAGAAGGCGGGCCAATGTCAGCATTTCGACGATGTGCTCGAGCAGGCCGCCCCGATATGAGTGATGCATGGCTTTGGTGGCCGGGGCCGTGCGCAGGCCGGCAGCCATCTGTTCGTCGCTAAGGATGTTATGCAACAAAGCTTTTAGGTAAGGGTTGGCGACCTCCTCGCTGGCCGTTGTCACCGTGGCCCACAACACGTCTACATCTTTCTCCGTCTGTGGGACGAAGTCATCCTCACTGAATAGGGTATCCTTTTCCCCGGGGCGGGCCGGACGCAGCTTTTGCACAATAATCTGCGGGCGTCCCAGATACTCCTCGACTCGCCCGAGAACAGCAACAATGTCTTCTTCCTCGAATTGATCATAGAGAGCCGGGCCATTCTCCCATGCCCTTCCCAGAATACGGCCGCTGCGATCGGCCAGAACAAGCGTCAGAAAGCGCCCCTTGCTCTTATCTCGGAAGTACTCCAACTGCTTATGCTTGGCGACAAAGAACGTCTGTACTTTGTCCCCCGGCTTCAGGTCCTTGATAAATTGCTTCTTCATTGTGCACCTCCGTGCATTGCCACCAGAGAGCTGCACTCCTAACGAATGGTGATCTCCGTCAGGGGGTGCAAGTTTCCACCATCCTGCCACGTCAATCGCTCCGCGCCATCATACCATCCGAAGACCAGGCGGTAGCGACCCGGTCGAAGACCAGAAGGCAGCTTCAGCTCATACTGATCCGCCAGCAGCAGTCCCGGTTGCCAGGCGATGGGCGGATACAAACCATCGAGCGGCACCCGATCGGCCTGAGCAACCTTTTCACCATGTTCGTCCAGCAGGTGAATGAATGTTTTCCAGTTGCGATCGAACTGTGCAACCGGCTGCCAGTACAGTGTCAACTGCAGCTCGACGCCGGGCATGGGTGACACGGGATCGAGATCAAAGCCACGCCAGCGCACGATTGTTCCCAGCCCAACATCGGCCGGGTGGGTGATGACCTGACCGCCGGGTGCCGGTAGCGGCAGCAGGCGTACGCCGGCCCCCGTCTGTCGCAAGGTGTAGAATGGGACGCCTTGTGTCAGTGCGCGCTGCATGAGTAGAGCGGTTCCCGGTGTGTCGGCATGGATGAACCAAAGGTCAGGGCGTAGATGGTCAACCTGTTGATGGTAGCGAAGAGGGGTGATGAGTGACCATTCACCGGTTATGACTGCGCCGGCGGGCAGCGGCTGATCGAACAGCGCTCGGCTCCAGTCGGGCTGCCGATCGCGCATTGCCTGGGCAAAATGCGTCGCACCGTTGACAGCGATGATTGCGAGCAGTCCCACCATAATCATTATACCAAATACAGGCAATGGTGCGCGGCGGGATTCTGCCCATGCCCGGATCGCCTCGATGCCCATACCAAACCAAATTGCCATAAGTAGATAAGCGGGGACAAAGTGCTTGCCATCTTCGCCGACCCGCGCCAGGTAGCTGACTGCCGACAGCAGGATCAGGCCAAAACTGATAAGCAAGAGGATACTGGCTTTGGTCTGACGGTGGAACAGCACGGCGACACCTGCCAGCACCAACGGAATTATAACCGGCAGGGGGAATTGTTGCCGTAGCATATCTGCAAATTGCCGGATCGCCCACGACCAATTGGCACCGGAATTGAGCAGGAATTGTCTCGAGTGATCCAGGGCCACAATCAGTCCAAGAGAGCCGCCAACGTAGTAATGTGGCGAGATCAGGCCAGAGGCTATCGTCTTGCGTACACCCAGGATGTCGCCCTGGAGTTCGGGCAGGCCGGCGAAGTAAGCAGCACGTAAGGGGACGTAGGCATACAGCGTGAGCGGCAGCAGCAAGCAGACAAGGGGTAGCAGCCAACGCCGTGGCCGCACGATGATGGACGGCTCGACAGCCACAATAAAGATGAGAACAGGCAATGCCAGCAGGCGCATGCTGATGTGGTGGGTCAGGCCAAGTCCAAACACCAAAGCAGGTGCCCATAATGGGGTCTTGTTCATCGCCCAGCGGATGAGCAGCCACCATTCGAGAACCATGAATAGATCGGTCAGGGCAACCGACTCGGTGATCGTGGCATAGAGCCAGACCCGCGACGCACTTGCCGCGAGAAGGGCTGCCGCCAGCGCCGGCCACACGCCGGCGCCGAGCTCTCGCAGCAAAAGATATAGTAGGGCGACTGTAGCTGCCGTGGCCAGGGTACACGACAGGGTCACGCGCCAGGCGGCATCGCCGCCCAGAGGCAGATGGCCGAAAAGCCAGCCGGCGAGCATAAGCAGCGGATAGCCGGTGGGATGGGCAACGGCAAGCTTTTGTGAGACCATCTGGAACTCGCCGCCATCGCCGGCCACCACCGATGGTGATAGCGTCGGCAGGTAGAGGGCAGTACAGGCCAGGAACAGCCACAGTGCTACGCTGTGGTCGTCCAGGCGGGCTAGGCGCATGGCGGCGATATGTCGCCCCAAGGCAGATGTCATGCCGGGAGTCTCTTTACGGGCAGATCAAAACCTTAAGGCCACCGCGCTTCTCGGCAAAGGCAAAGGCGCTGGCCCCATCACTTAAGGGGAACTGATGGGAAACAACCGAGCGCAGGTCAATGAGCCCGCTCTGCACCAGCCGTATGGCACGCGGATACTCAGGATGTGAGCGGCGCTGCACCATCAGACTGAGGCCCTTGCCACGCACAACTGAAGCATTGAACACAACGCGCTCGTCCACAGGAATGCCAACGATAACGATGCGACCACCAGGCCTGGCCGTGAGTGTAGCAGTTGACAAGGCATCGTTATGTCCGGCGGTCTCAAAGGCCACATCCACACCTCGTCTGTTGGTGGCCTTCATCACGGCCTCGGCCTCGCTGCCGTCGGCCACAAACACGTCTGTGGCGCCCAGTTTGCGTGCTGCTTCCAGGCGGTGGGAGAGCTTATCGGTGGCAAAGACCTGCGTTGCACCGGCCGCTTTGGCCGCCTGCATCGTCAGCAGGCCGATGGGTCCACAGCCATAGACAGCTACCGTTTGGCCGGCACGCACATGCCCCAAGTCAATGGCCTGTAGGGCATTGCATAATGGCTCAAGCATGGCGCCGTCGGCGTCGGTCAGATCGTCGGGTAAGGCAAAAAGAAGATGGGTGGGCCAGGCGGCATACTCGCGGAAGGAGCCATCGGTGGTGCTGTAGCCGGCAAAGCGTCCGTTTTGACAGAGATTGGGATGCCCCGCATGGCACTGCTCACACACGCCACAGCCGTCGGATGGCTCGATGACGACACGCTGGCCCTGTCGTTCGCCGCTGGCGATGACGCCGCAGAACTCATGACCCAAGACGATCGGCTGGGTCAGCCTGGCCGTACCGATGCTTCCTTCGGCGTACCAATGCAAATCCGATCCGCAGATGCCGGCGGCGGTGACGCGGATCAATGTCTCATGTGCTCCCGGCTCAGGAATGGGCTCGTCATGCAGCCGTAGATCGTGGGGAGCGTGCAAGCGCAAGACTTTCATTAGGTCCTCCCAATAGTGTTGAAATTGCCAACGTCTGATAAAGACTACAAATCTGGATTTTGTTTCACTTGCCGAACACGCCCGCCGGCAGCCCCACTTTTTGGGCAACGATGTGTAGCTCTTCCCATGTTTCCTCATCGAGGGGAATGCCTTTGCGCAGGCGCTGCTCTTCGGCCCGCGCTTCGAGCTCTCCGGGCAGAAGGACCTCTTCGACGCCGGGGGCAGCAGGGGCAGCCTTGATAGCAGCCAGCAGGGCATCCACATCGGCGGTAAACTCGTTCAGCGGACGCCAGCGGGCGATGTCGAGAGCCACGAAGAGGGCACCGTTGCCGGGGTGTTTGGTGATCAGGGCAGCACAGCCGGCGCCGACCAGGAGGCCACCGATAATATCAATGAAGAGGTTGAGAGCATATCCCTTATAGCCACCGACAGGCAGCAAATAGCCTCCTGCAAAGAAGTCATTGGGGTCGGTTGTGGGATAGCCGTTCTTGTCGAGGATAACACCCTCTGGCAGGGGTTCTTCGCGCTGACGGGCAATTAATAGCTTGTTGACCGACTTGGCCGAGGTGGCGAAATCGGCAACCAGGAGGTCGCCGTTGCCACGCGGCACGGCCATGGCCAGTGGATTGGTACCAAACATGCGTAGCATACCACCGTGGGGCGTGGTCGTGCGACTGGTATTGCAGACGGCAATGCCCAGCATGCCGTGTTTGGCCATTTCCTCGGCGTACTCGCCGACGCGCCCGATATGCTGAACATGAACAAGACTGGCCGCGCCGATACCGTATTGTTTTGCCGCATCAACGGCAAGCCGGGCAGCCTGGCGGGCAGGCACCTGCCCAAAGCCCCAATGGCCTTCAATGAGTGCAACTGCCCCATCCTGGCGCGTGATCTCTGCCCGCGCCGTCGGCACGATTGTCCCGGCCTCGACGTGGCGCAGGTACATTGTCAAAAGGCGAACGCCGTGCGAATCAACCCCTTTGACATCGGCCTTCACCAGAGCATCGGTGACTACCTCGGCAATATCTGCCGGCGTTTGCATGGCGAGGAGAATCTGCTGGCACAGGCTGCGCAGCCTGGCCTCAGTGACGAGTGGCATCTAGGCATGTCCTCCTGACAGAATTGAGGTGCCTACTGAGATTCACGGTGCTTTACCCGGGTATCGGGAATGTCGTCGTGGCTAGCCGCGTGGTTTGGGCCATCGGGCAGCAACGCTCTCTCGTACCCTGGCAAGGCCCTGTGGTGTAAAGTCCCTGGACTGGCAATAGGAGATGATCTCCATTTCCAGCTCGTCAATCGTGCGTCCCACAGCGGCGACTTCGGCAGCAATCTCAGCAGGGATGTGGATCACCCCGTGCCGGTCGGCAGCAAGCAGATCACCCGGTCTGATGGTCAGTCCGCCGACCTCGACAGAAGTTCCGAAGTCTACCAGGTGATTGTAGGCATGGGAGACGAGAACCTCACGGGCAAAGAAGTGGAAGCCCGTCTTGTGCACACCGTCCAGATCGCGCACACCGCCATTGGTGACGACGCCGATGACACCTAGGGCGCGATGGATACTGGCGTTCACATCGCCCCACAGTGAACCAACCGGACGCTCATCGAAGTCTTGAATGACGGCGATACGCGGTGCAGGCATCGTGAGAACATATTCCCAATATTGGGCGGTAGATGTGGTCATGTTGCCGGCAGCGGGCACGTTGGCCTGCATACGTGCCGTTACAGCGTAGCCTACCATGGTGCCCAGGTCGGGGAACATACAGCGGATGTCGGGCGTCATGAAGCCTTGATTGCGGGGGCGAATATTGAAGCACTCGATGGCGTTGGCGATGGTGGGGGTTGTTAGCTGACGTAGTTCGTCCAACTGCTCCGGAGTCAGTAGGGGTGGCACGTTGACCTCCTTGATCAGGACTAAGTTAAGTAATGGCGAGCAAGCGGTAAGAGATGCATAACGGGTGCAGAGCAACGGAGAAACGCCATTGCTCTGCATTCGGTATCGGTCTCGATGAACAAGGGCAGTCCTATCAGGCGCGTGATGATTGCCTCTTAGCCTTGAGCTTGATCTTGGCGCGGCGGATGCGCCGCTTCCTCCAGGCAACTTTCTTTGTCTTATTCACTTTTTCCCCTCCCGGCGAAAGTATAGCATGTCGCTGGCGGTGCGTCAATCTTGCGATATGGTATAATAGGAGTGAGCATTCCTCTTCGTGGCTGACGTACCGGCTAACAGCACGCCTCAGCGGCGGCGCGTTCAATGACCGCTGTGTGGCTTCAGTGTTTGTGGGGGTAATCTATGGCGAATGAAGAGCATATCGGTATTCTCAAGCAGGGGGTTGAGCACTGGAATACCTGGCGTAAGCAGAACGATGATGTAGAGACACCACATCTGCGCGGTGGCAACTTCAGCATGACCAACCTGCGCGGGGCCAACCTCACGGGGGCCAATCTCAGCAGCGCCAACCTCAGCCGCGCCATGCTTGTGCGAGCTCAACTCAGCAGCGCCAACCTCAGTGCAGCGAACCTGCGCGGAGCAAACCTCGCCTCGGCCAATCTGGAGCGAGCCGACCTCACCTGGGCCGATCTCAGCGGAGCAAACTTGAACGGTGCCTGGCTGCACCTCACCGATCTCAGCCACGCCAACCTGCGCGCTGCAGATCTCAGCTCGGCGTTCATCCTCAACGCCAGGTTCGCCGGCGCCAGGTATGACCGGGCGACGAAATGGCCACGCGGGGTGCCCCCGCGTGAGGCAATCAATGTTGATCTGGCAACGCCGGCGTAAGCGGCGACGCGCATGTAACTGTTCACGTTTACCCTAGAAGCAGGTGCGTCGGCATGCCTATACCCTCCCGCAGGTAGGGAGCAACAGACGTGTCGCCTCTCCCTCCCCCGCTCGCGGGGGAGGGAGAGGGTGGGGCATTCCAGTAAAAGTCCTGTTACCCTAACCGTGAACAGTTACCTTTTCATGTGGGCAGACACGCGCCCAATGCCTTGACGCTGCTTGCTACTGTGTGCTACACTGGCCATGCGATTTCCCAAACACCGGAGGTTCTATGGAACGTCGCGTGCTCTATTTCCCCGACTATGGTGAACAGAATACCACAGCCGTCATCGAATGCGTAGCCCACCGCCTGCGTGAAGGTGATCTCTCGACCGTTGTCGTGGCCACATCAACAGGCAAGACAGCACTCGCCTTTGCTGAAGCGTTGATGAATCAGCCAATCGTGCGCCTGGTGGCAGTCGGCAATCCACCCGGTAGCAGATATGAGCGCATTACCCCCGACAACCGGCAAAAACTGGCCGCCATGGGCGTGACGATCGTGGACTACGCGCCGTACGGTCTGGCCTCGATCCAAGGAGACGCTCACGAGAACATGTATCGTGCCCTTGATCTACTGGTTGTCGTTGCCGACATCTGGCGCATGACCGGAGGACAGGGGCTAAAGGTGGCAATGGAAGTTGGCTTGATGGCCGCGAATGTGGGAGTGGTGCCTGCGGGCGAGCGTATCATCGCCGTAGGCGGCACGGCCAGCGGCGCCGATACGGCCATTGTCATGAAGACGGCCTACTCGCTCGATATCTTCTCCAGCGATCCGGCCCGCCGTCCTGATCTGCTCGAATTCCTGTGTACGCCGTTGGTCAAGAAGTGGTGGTAGGTTTGGATAATCTGAACCGAGAAGTCATCGCTTGCCGTCGCTGTGCACGCCTGGTGGCCTGGCGCGAGCAGGTTGCCCGCGAGAAAAGGCGCGCCTATCGCGATGATGAGTATTGGGGCAAGCCGTTGCCTGGGTGGGGCGACCCGCAGGCCCACCTCTTGATCGTGGGCCTGGCCCCGGCTGCCCATGGCGGCAACCGCACAGGACGAATGTTCACCGGTGACAGCTCTGCCGATGCCCTCTTCATCGCCTTGTACCGCGCCGGATTTGCCAACCAGCCAACCTCGCGCCACCGCAATGACGGCCTGATGCTGCGCGATGCCTATATCACCGCCGTTGTCCGCTGCGCCCCACCGGCTAATCGCCCTACGCCCGCCGAGCTGCACAACTGCCAGTCGTTTCTCGAACGTGAAATGGCCTTGCTAGAGCAGGTGCAGGTTGTCGTCGCACTGGGGCAGATTGCATTCACCGGCTATCTGCGCGCGGTAGCCGCCCGTGGCCCCTCGCTGCCGCAGCCACTACCCCGCTTTGGGCATGGTCAGCAATACCACCTGGCCGATGGCTTGCCTGTTCTTCTGGCATCGTACCACCCCAGCCGCCAGAATACCCAGACCGGACGTCTGACCCAAGCAATGCTTGACGCCGTATTTCTACAGGCGCGACAGATAATCGGCCAGGGTTGATGTCACTTTCCTTTCTACGGAGGTGTCGAATGGCTTTCCCTACTGTTCAGGAGCTGTATGACCTCACAGGTAAGGTGGCTTTGGTTACCGGCGGCGCCCGTAACCTGGGCTATGATATGGCCCTGGCCCTGGCCGAGGCCGGCGCCGATGTTGCCATCACCAGCCGCTACCTTGAGAATGCCCAGGCGTCGGCCAGGACGATGAGCGCGGCAACCGGGCGCAAGGTCGTGGGCTTCATGTGTGATGTGCGCTTCGAGGATCAGGTGGAAGCAATGGTCAATGCGGTGCTGGCCGAGTTCGGTAAGATTGATATTCTGGTCAACAATGCCGGCAACGTGATCAGCACCCCCGAAAACAAGCCACTGGAGCAACGGCCATTAGAAGCATGGAACCATACTCTGACCACCAACATGACCGGCGTCTTCCTCTGCACCAAGCATGTCGTGGCCAAGGCCATGAAGCCGGCCCGCAGCGGCGTTATTATCAATATCGGCTCGGTGGCAGGCATGGGCGGTAAGGATCATCGTGT
>Ga0272448_1004372_pt1 | contig 16146 bp, 15 predicted proteins | sample YNPCB0191_FD_202220 | JGI IMG/M metagenome (GOLD analysis project Ga0272448, IMG submission 202220) | Hot spring sediment microbial communities from Yellowstone National Park, WY, United States - YNP-CB-019-1 | ecosystem: Environmental > Aquatic > Thermal springs > Hot (42-90C) > Sediment...
AAAATCACCTGGCAGTTTAAAGGCTTCATAACCAACTGAAAATAGCTTCCCGGCAATTTTAATGCTCGGCCTCAAAACCTTTGTATAAACTTTCAAAAAATTTCATAGCGCCTTTCATAAAAAGCGACTTGTAAATGCCTATAAGGCTTTATTTTACCGTTATCCCATGGGGGGCAAATTTTCAAAAATAAATGAGGATAAAAAAGCTAAATTAGGCACGTAATTGTCAACGCCTTTTGTTTACAAATTTCTTTTTAGTCTTCTGCGCACTTCATGAATATTTATTAAGTGCAATAAAGAATTATGAGCCGGCCTTTTTAATATTTAAGCATTCGACTTGGCAACCAAAGTATAATTTCCGGAAAAATAAACAAAATCACAAGGGCAACTGCAATTAGGCATATAAATGGAATAACTCCCCTTATGATGGTGTTTGTATCAATGCCCATTTCCTCCGGTATGATGCCCCTTAAAAAAAATATTGCGTAAGCGAAAGGAGGAGACATAAAGGACATTTGCAGATTTACGATAACCATCATAGCAAGCCAGATGCGGTTAAATCCAAGAGAGTCGCCTATGGGGGTAATTATAGGAACCATCACTAATACTATGCCAATCCAGTCAATGAACATGCCCAGCACGAAAATAATAAGCATGATCAATAAAAAAGAACCCCATTTTCCAAAAGGCACGTTGATGATAAGCTCAGTGAGCACATCTCCGCATCCCAAGCCCAGAAAAGTTCCAGTGAACATGCTAGCTCCAATAGCTATAAAAAGAGCCATAGCGGTGGTGTGCATGGTCTGGAACATAGTATCCCATAAAGTTTTCCAGCTAAGGCTGCGGTAGGCCAGAGCCAGAAGCATGGCTCCAAGAGCGCCCATGGCTGCCGCCTCTGTAGGAGCAGCTATACCGAAAAATATAGTTCCCAAAACTGTCAGGATGAGAATTAATGGAGGAATTAGCGATGTGCTGAGGAGCAAAAACTTTTGCTTCGCTGGTACCCTACGTTCCGCGGGTGGCATGGCCGGCCCAATCTCCGGTTGTAAAGCACATCGGATACCAATGTAAAGCATATAAAGCCCAGAAAGGAGTAAGCCAGGCAGGAAGGCAGCCATGAAAAGTTCGCCTACGGATATGTTAGCTGTGGGACCATAGATTACTAGCATGATGCTGGGCGGTATGAGTATTCCTAAGGTTCCGCCGGCGCACACCGCCCCGCTCGCCAAAGATTTATCATAATTTCTTTGCACCATCGCTGGGAGAGCTATGAGCCCCATCATGGTTACGGAGGCCCCGATAACTCCTACTGCGGCAGCCATGATAGTGCCTAGAAGAATAGTAGATATGGCAAGACCTCCTCTGAGTCCGCCCAAAATCAAGTATAGCGAACCAAAAAGACGATCAGTAATCCCGGAACGTTCCACCATTATTCCCATAAAAACGAAAAGCGGAAATGCGAGAAATACATATTCGCTTACTATTCCGAACATACGCAGATAGAACATTTCGAACATGCCCGAGCTTCCAAGAAAAAACCCTACTAACATGGCTATACCGCTGAGACTAAAGGCCAAAGGAAAACCCATAAGTATACCTACCAATATGCCACCAAACATCACCACAGTTATCCATTCTGGACTCAAGTCGATCATAGCTTTTCTCCGTATATCCTCATGTAGACGTCTCTTATAAAATTGGCCAGGCTTTGAAGCAAGAGAACAATAAGCCCAATAGCTATCACAGATCTGAAAGGCCACATGCGGGGTCGCCAGAAGCCCACTTCCGAGAATTCTTTTATCTTGTAGGCATGGATTGCGTGCTCTATAGCCACTATCAGGATGCCAATAACAAAAGGAAAGAGAAAGATTATGGTAAAAAATATATCTAAAGTGAGCTTCCTCTGTGGAGAAAATTTGTTATATAAGATATCTACTCGGACGTGGCGTCTTTTGTAATGGACATAACCCGAGCCGAGGAGAATTATCGAACCACCCAACATGTAGCTTATATCATATTGCCAAACTGTGGGTGACCTGAGGACATAGCGCAAAATAACATCATAGGCTATGATTATTACCATAGTGATTACGGCAAAACTAACAAACCTCCCTACCCAGATACTTATTTGGTCAATGCCTCCAAGTAATTTTCGCAAAAATTTCACAAATTTCTCCTCCGTCAATCAATAAATATTAATTATCAGTAGTGTCCCAACGTTGTATTCAGGGAATCAGTTAACTATTTGAAACAATTTCGATATTCACAAAAAATGTTATTTTTTGATTTGATTTTGAGATCCTCTAAATGCCATACTCCTTTACTTCTTTTTAAGGAGATGGCCTATGAATATTGGAAAAACTGTATTTTCTCAATTAATGGAATTTCTTTCGCCATACGAATTTTAAAAATGTGTCGAGCGCTACCAAGGCAACTACAAGATCAAATCTTTTTCCTGCTGGGATCAATTCTTTTGTATGGGTTTTGCCCAGCTCACCTATCGGGAAAGCCTCCGAGACATTCAAGCTTGCCTCCGGGGCAACCAACAAAAACTCTATCATAAGGGCTTTCGAGGCGTCGTTTCTCGCAATACCTTGGCTCAGGCCAACCAAGTACGCGATTGGAGAATCTATACCGACTTCGCTCAAACCTTGATTGCTAAGGCTCGAACTCTCTACGCTCACGAAGACTTTGGTATCAAGCTGAAACAAACAGTCTATGCCTTCGACGCTACCACCATCGACCTCTGCCTATCTCTTTTCCCTTGGGCTCAATTCCGCCAAAGAAAAGGGGCCATCAAGCTCCATACCCTGATGGATTTACGAGCCAGCATTCCTACGCTGATTTTTATTACTCATGGCAAAGTCCACGAGGTCAATCTCCTCGACCACCTCATTATAGAACCCGGAGCCATTTACATTCTCGACCGAGGTTATCTGGACTTTGCCCGCCTCTACAGGATTCATCAAGCTGGGGCCTTTTTCATCATCCGAGCAAAAAGCAATTTCCGGTTCCGGTGTCTTTACTCTCAGAAAGCCGACAAAGCTAAGGGCGTCTAAGCCAATCAGATCATCGAACTCCATGGCTTTTATGCCCAGAAAGATTATCCTGGGCGGCTCCGCCGAATTCGCTATTACGATGCCGAAAAGAAAAAAGAAATTAACCTTCTTAACCAACAATTTTTCTTTACCGGCCCTCACCATAACCGAGCTTTTCCGTTGTCGATGGAAGATCGAACTGTTCTTCAAATGGATCAAACAACATTTGCACATCAAGGCTTTCTATGGAACCTCCGAGAATGCCGTAAAGACTCAGATTTGGATAGCTATCAGCATTTATGTCTTGGTAGCCATCATTAAAAAGACCCTTAACATAAAGGTCAGCCTCTATACCATGTTACAAATTTTAAGCGTATCTCTTTTTGAAAAAACTCCATTATTACAAATGCTTTCATAAATGAAACCTGAAGAAAAAAGAAGACGATTCCTCTCAACAATTAAAATTACTCTAATAACGTTGGGACACTACTGATTGATTATAATTATTAAGCAATAGCTTATTTAAAAGATTTTGTTAATGCTTTCTTACCAGACGGTCATGAGTTCTGGATTCGGCTGGGTAAAGCTTTTGTATTCCCTAAATTTTTTTAGAAAATCACGCTGATGTTTTAAAACTTTTGCAAAAAATGGATCGTCTTTGGCTTTTCGATCGTAAAGCTCATTAGCTCTTTTTATAACTTCTTTCTGGACATTTTCAGGTAACTTATGCATTTTTGTTCCGTACTGCTTAAGCTTTTCCATCGCTAAGACATCCTGGTAATCCAAATAAGCTAGCCCTCTTATGGCCGTAGCTTCCGCAGCAATTCTTACAGTGGCTTTTAACTCGTCTGGTAGCTTTTCCCAAGACTTTTTGTTTACTAAGAGTTCAAAAGCCGACTGTGGGGCATGAATTCCTGGGCCTACCATATAAGCACCGAGCTGATGAAAACCGGCGCTATAATCTACACCTGGGGTGCTATATTCGAAGGCATCTAGGACTCCGCGTTTCATGTTCTCGAAAATTTCCCCACCAGGGCATTGAACAACAGCAGCCCCGAGCTCAGTAAGAATTTCTCCCCAAATACCAGCAGTCCTAAACTTCATCCCTTTGAAATCTTGGAGGCTGTTGATGGGTTTTTTATACCAGCCGAAAAGCTCTGCCGAAGAAAAAAACATCGGCCCGAGAGCAACCACATTATATTTTTGCCTATCGTACATTTCCTGCCAAAGTTGCAATCCTCCTGCTTCATAGACCCATACAATAAATTCCCAGGGATTAGGTCCTCCAGGGTAAAGGTTGAAAAGATCTCCTGCCAAGCCCACTTTACTAGTATGATAATGCGATCCAGAGAAATGAGCATCTAACGTGCCTTTATTCACTGCATCAAATTCCTGTAGCGCAGGAACTACTGCTCCCCCAGGGAAATATTTTATGTCCAACTTTCCTTTGCTTGCCTCCTTTACTTTCTTAACAAATTCATTGCCCCCATAAGAGATGGCCATGCCGGCAGGGAATGGTCCCTGCATTTTCCATTTGATAACCTCTGCTGCTTGAGATTTACTTGGTACACCAAAATTCCATAGCATTAGAGTCATAGCAAAAATAGAGAAAACCGTCATTTTTTTCATTTTTAAAACCTCCTTAAAGTTAAATTATGAAATTAATTTTTTTTCTATTAGACTCCCCTTTTTTAACTGGTTAACTGTCTTTTCCAAGTATCACCCCCGTATACTTTATTGCGGCCTATTTTTTAAGGCATTTTTCAAGCCCCGAAATTGCCTAAATTTCTTGCTCCCATCATTAGAAGTATTCCCGCCAAAAAGCTGGATTGCGCTATCCCCAAGTCCATCTTATTCCTCATTAAAAATGCAGCCCTGATCTGATTATCAATATTTAATCTACGCACCTCGTCATTACTCCGAAACGAACCACTCAGGCGATCGCCATTTTCAAAGCTTTCTTCCAGTCCAAGGTCTTTTAAAGATAAATTTGAACTGACCATATTCTTCGCAAACCTACCCAAAGCAATCGCCAGCTTGAACCAGAGCTAAAATCATGGGTCCTCCTCGACTTTCCTCTTGTGGGATGGTTATTTAAATTTTCTTCATTTTATTTACTTCGGGCAATACCATATTAACCTGCCCTTCAAATTCTGTTCTATTTGCATTTCTGCATTCTTATTCCTTAAATATTAAATGATTAGGTGCCACTCTATAAATAACCCTGCCATTGTTTACTGCTGAGCTATATTTTGTCTTATTATCTATAGGCAAAATTACGGTGGGTTCTGAGCTATTATATTTTTTTATTTGATAATGTCAATTATTTTTTCTATAAGTAGGCGATTCAGACATTATTTGGTTCTTGGTAGGGGATGTTGAAGATTTTTTTGCGAAAAAAATTTCCTGTCAGAGTGGGGACATAGGGGCAGTGCCGAAGTCAGTTATTGTTTCTTCTGATGGAGTGTTTTCTGCCATGTTTACTTATTGCCGTCGGCGGCTGGCCTGGAGCCTAATGTAATAAAAGCTACCTGATCAGGCCAGCCAATGCCAAAAGCGATTACCGCAGCCGATAAATCTTTAACCATTCTGCCTTCTACTATAGGCCGATAAATAATTGGCTTAAAGATTAAGTAGCCAAAGCCAAGTAAAGAAAAACAACAAAAATTTCTGTCTTGATATTGTTGGTTTTTTTTAATAATATTTTTATAAATCCTGGGCGAGAGTGGCGGAACTGGCAGACGCGCTGGACTTAGGATACTTACGAAGCCCTTTCTTTCCTTTTTATAAGTTCTGAAAAATAAAGCTAATCCCTTAAGATTATTTAATTAACCCAAATTTTGCATATCGGCTGATGTCGGCTGGAATCGGGGTAAATTTTAATCAAATGGGCACAATTTGGGCACACTCATCGTGCATCCCTTAGCTTAAAATTGTTCTGGCTTCATAACAAAAAAAATTAAATTTGATGGTATGACCTTTGTAAACCTCTCGCCATTGATGCCTTTGTGATATGCTTTACTTCCCCCTTTTTCTTAACCATTTCATTTTATTTCAAAATTATTTCAAAGTTCATCCATTATTATTAGCAAATTTTATGTCAATTTTGTGTAATTATTGTTTTTTTTCAACTAAAACTCCTTTTAAATTAAATATTTCTACAAATTATTTGAGGTTTTTCTAATAATTTTTTTGCTAGAATTTAAAAAAATAAAACGAAAGGGTTCGGAAATTAAAAATGGTAGGGAGGTCATCATATGGATATTTCTATATCCGTGTCCGCGCTCGTAGGTCTTGCTGGCGTTATCCTTGGGGCGTGGCTTACTGGCCGCAACCAGCGTATTGAGAGAAGGCTTTCATTTATAGAGAAGCAGCTCAAATACTTTTACTCACCAATGCTGGGTCTCCGCAATGAGATTAAAATGCGCAGCCAACTTAGAGAAAGAATACAGCAAACTGCCGATGAAGTCTGGAAAAATCTCTGTAAAGAGGCAAGACGAATAAGTGAAGAAAGGCTCAAAAGGCTTTCTGAAGAGCGTTTTCCAGAGTTCGCGAATCTTGTTAATTATGATAACAGAAAACTTCAAGATGAACTGCTGCCGGCTTATCGACAGATGGCCAAATTATTTTGCGAAAACTTTTGGCTGGCAGATGCGGACACTCGTGATTACTATCCACATCTAATTGAATTTATTGAGATTTGGGACCGAGTTCTGGACAAATCAATCCCTGGTGAAGTATTGGATAAACTTAAGCATTCCGAAGAAAAGCTAATGCCCTTCTATAGACATTTGCAAGAAAGACACGATGAACTTCGGGGGAAAATTAAGGAAGCCAAAGCATGATTAATTTATATAGTATTGAGCCGCTTAAATAAGCTAAGGCGAAAAATAAGCGTATTTAAAACAAGAGGAAGAAGATGTTTTGTTCTGTATTTTCGCGCTATTAATTAATCCGCGGCACAAAGAATTATATCTTCCATTGAGGAAAGTTTTTACTTAATCTTTGAACAAACATCTTCCTCACTTCCTTTTATAAAAACGAGCATTTTTATTTTAGCAACAAATCCAGCCATATTTTGGCACCAAGAAGTTTTTCAGTATCTTCAATTATGCTCGATATAAAATTACTTATCCCTTTCTCCTCATCTTATCCTTTTGACCATTTTAAAGGCGCTCTACTAAACATAAATTCAATTCCATATAGAACTATGGGGTAATTTCTCCAGGATTCAAAGCCAATTTCTTTTTTAAATTTTTCATAGTCCTGAGCTTTTATGACGTCAACGTATATTGTCTTATAAAATCGGGATTCAATATTACCAAATCATAATGTCCCCTTTGATACTTGGAGCCTTTTAGAGTTCTTGCATCATCATCCATTACTTTAAATTTTCCCTTCCCCATATCGCATCGAAAAGGCGTCGGGTATTGACTATGGATAAGAGAATGTTGGAAGCCATCTTTATCTGGAACCTCAAAAAATAGCAAGTTCTGTTTCAAAATGGCAAAGAAAAAGCATACAAGGTTATTTTCTGAATAAAAAAGAGTGGGATGAGAAAGAAATATGCTAATTAGAGAATCAATGGACTTGTCAATAGAATCGATGATATTTTTATGATTCCTTACTATTAAAATAGATTCCTTATAATTTATTCTTTCTTTTTAGGCTGCGGAGGCTATGGCTTCTTTGGGGGAGGCGGCGGAACAAATCCCTCTCTTATTTTCTTTTGCGCATTCTTTGTTGATGAATCTTTTTTTCTTTATCTGACATTATAAGCTCCTTCAATTTGGCAAGTTAATAAAACTAAATCGGGCTAAAAAGAATGTGCCGATAATGAAAAAATTATTGAAAGTATATTTAAGTATTCTGTCCAAGTGGCTGCTTTATTTTCTCGTTTTTCTTTCTTATTTTTCTCATTCTCAAAAAATACGTGTTCTAAAATTTCTATCTGTTTTTCACACGCTTTTTGACTCGTTAAAAAAGAAAATAAAATTGAAAAAATACTAATGCCAAATCCAATCCATGCCAATATTAATATAAATTCAGTCCCTGGCTTTATGTTTGGGGCAATTTGATTAATAAAAGTTATGGAAAGCCCTAAAGCTCCTGCTGCAAGAGTCAAGATAGCCTTGTCAAATTGACGAGACTGGTCAAGCTTAGATTTTATTAGTAAATTTCTTTCTTCAAAATAAACTCTATATTGCAAATTTTTATCCTCTTTTGACTCCATAATTTTGCTCCGTTTTTACAATTATAAAGCTCACATTTTTCCAGATTAAATTTTTAAAGAAAAAGAGAACTATCAATTTCCTTTTTGCCTTTTTTATCTTTCAAATACTTTCCAAAAGCCCATAATGCTTCATCCAATTCCTTTCGTTCAAACCCATAGGCAGCCAGTCTATTAAAAAAGCCTAAATATTTTTCAAAATAAAGCTTTTCTTTAAAAAGGTTATTATCGGGTATCTCCTGCAAGGTTTTTTCCTCAATATAGTAATATGCTCGGCAAACATGCTGGTCAAAGATAGGGTATAAATCCGGTTTAATTATGTGAAGAAGAAATATTTTCCAAATAGATGAAACATTTTTAAATTCAGATTTAAAAGTATTCATATCGAAATTAATTTTTAATGCGTTGATTATATCTAATTTAGCTATAATTTTTTCTTTTATAGAATTTCTTTTTACCTTACTCAATTTTCTTCCATTTTTCCATATGAATAAGTCCGTCACATCTTCGGCGCTAAATATTTTCTTTTGTATATTAATTTTATAAAGATTTTCTTGTGGGGCAGGATAGAATTTTTTCCATTTATCAATAAACTCTTGAATATCGGCTTTTGATTTCAAATTAACAAATGGGATAAACATATTTACTCGATTCTTATTCCTTGCAAAACCACTCCCCGCTTTCTTTTTTGCAAAATTTCCCGTTCCAGAATAATCAGGACACACTTGAATTTCATCCCCGATAGAAATCGTCCCCTTTCCTTCACATTTTGGACATAAGCCTTTGGATACGAATTGTGCTTTTTTCCCCACCTCCCCAAAACCAATAAGCCAAATAAGAAATTGTTATCAGGCCAAAAATTACCAACAATAGAATGATTAATTCAGACCATTGACTTGCTTTGATATTTTTGATTATTAATCTTATCGAATAAAAAATGATAGCTATTGGTAGAAATTCCATTTTAATCCTGAAAAAGTGAGCAATTTAAAACAAAATCTTCATTTATGACTTAAATCTTCATAAATTCCACTAAACTGCTCCAATGCTGATTCTAAATTTTCGATTATTTCCTGGGCGATAATGTCTGGTGGGGGAAGGTTTTCCGAGTCTTCGAGGCTTTCATCTTTGAGCCAAAAGATATCGAGGCTTACTTTATCCCTCTGCGTTAACTCATCATAGGTAAATGCTTTGAAGCGCTCTGTTTCTCTCCTTTCTCTTCTATTCTCTGGATTGTAGCATTGGATAAAATCCTTCAAATATTCATATCGTAAAGGATTTGTTTTAAGAGTAAAGTGCATATTGGTTCTCAAATCATAAATCCAGAGTTTATCTGTCCAGGGGTTTTCGCTCGCAGGCTTGCGGTCAAAGAAGAGAACATTAGCCTTTACTCCCTGGGCATAAAATATGCCCGTAGGGAGCCTTAAAAGGGTATGGACATCACATTCAGCAAGAAGCTTCCTTCTAATCGTTTCGCCTGCCCCGCCTTCAAAAAGAACATTGTCGGGGACCACAATCCCAACTTTGCCATTTATCTTAGTGATTGTTTTAACATGCTGGAGAAAATTGAGTTGTTTATTTGAAGTAGTTGCCCAGAAATCCTGCCGTTCATATACGAGAGATTCTTTGTCAGCCTTTCCTTCACCATTAATAATAGTAATACTGCTCTTTTTGCCAAAAGGAGGATTTGTTAGAACAATATCGAATCGTTCCCCCTGGTCAGAAATTAAAGAATCCCCGACTTCGATAGGGCTTTCCTCTCCCCCGATTCCATGCAGATATAGGTTCATGGCGCATAGCCTTACCACATTATCTACAATGTCTCTGCCTTTGAAGGTGTTGAATTTGAGGAATCTCTTCTGGTCCTTATCAAGGGAATAATTCTTCGTAATGAAGTCGTGGCAGGCTAAAATAAACCCACCCGTTCCACAGGCAGGGTCACAGATGGTTTGTCCTGGCTCTGGCCGGATGACCTCCACCATCGCCTTAATGAGAGGCCGAGGGGTAAAATATTGCCCTGCACCACTTTTTATATCTTCGGCGTTTTTCTGTAGTAACCCTTCATAAATCTCACCTTTTATGTCAATGTCCATGCCCGTCCAGGATTCTGCATTTATCAATTCTATCAATCGCTTGAGTTTGGCAGGGTCTTGAATCTTGTTTTGAGATTTCCTGAAGATGACCCCCAACATACCTTTTTCTTTTCCAAGGCTTTCAAGGATATGCCGGTAATGGACTTCCAGGGCATCCCCGTCTTTTTTCAGGAGGCTCTCCCAATCAAGACCACTTGGAATAGTCGAAGGTTTGTTGAATGGTGGTTTTGTCTGTTCATCTGCCATTTTCAGGAATAGAAGATAGGTCAACTGCTCCACGTAATCACCGTAACTTACTCCATCATCACGGAGGACGTTGCAATAATTCCAGAGCCGTTGGACAATGGTTGAGGATTCCGTTGCCATTTAAATCATTCCTCCTTATGCGGCATAAAGCACTTTGCCATTCTTTGCATAGTCCGAAATTAGAGACGTCCCTTTTTCTAACTCTTCTGGAGTCATCGTAATGATATCGAGAGGTATCAGAAACTTCCTGATAGTCTTAATTTCAGCCTCTTTAGTAAGCTTTGCCCTTTCAAAGATATCTTTATCTTTAAAATCGGTAGAAACAATTAAAATATCTATATCGCTTTCCTCAGTAACTTTCCTTTTGGCGTAAGAGCCGAATACGATGACTTTTGAAACATTCAGTCCTTTTTCTTTCAGACATTTTGCCATGAAATTAACTACTTCTTTAACTGTGCTTTTAGCCATTTTAATAACTCCTTGCTCTTATTAAGTATATCAGCCGTTCTTTTTTTATTATATTCTTTCCGCATTCTTTTTAAGTCGTCAGGATATCGGGTAGGAATACTAATTCTGTTAAGATTAAACACCATGTCATACAAGTCATCAGGAACTTTTAGCCCAATTTTTTCGATTAGAAAAATCAAGTTATGAACCTTTGGTGGAATCTCGTTCAGGTATTTTTGGAATAGCCCTTTCAATGCTTTCTCCATAGACAAATGACACATGAAAACAGCATAAATATATCTTCCCCCTTTGAACAAATACTCTGCTGTTTTTATGTCATAATCAGCTTGTCTAAACCATTCATCGGGTTTTTTACCCACCCTTTTTTCTCCTATCCTTTTTTAATTTTCTTTCTTTTTCCTGTTTTATCCTTTCTTCTTTTATCCTTTCTAATAATTTATCCGCTGGCTCATCAGTAGGGTCTTGGGGGACTAACTTCCCTTCGAATGCCCGCTTTAAAATGCTCTGCCGTAACCTTTCTGATTGTTTTAGGCTCTGCTCAACGATTTTTTCTATCTGGTCAGCCACGGAAAAACGAGTTTCGATTTCAGAACCAATTTGGTGCTGTTCAGGAAGGGGAGGAATAGGAATGGTTAAATTATATACATCATTTCTGTTTATTCCTGGTATGGCAGTTGATTTATCAAGAGAACTTAATTTTAAATTAGATAAAAGATAATATAAAAATTCTAAGTTAACCTCCGAGGGTGGATAAATATAATAAGTTGTATCAATAGGCCAACAAGGAACTTTTGATAAATGAATTTCTCCAACAGCTCCCTTTCTTCCGATAATTATGCAAGGCTTATCAGTTAATGAAATTTCATGATAGCCTATGATTCCGTTTGAACCATATACAGGAATTTTCCCATTTTCATTTCTTTTATCTTTTCTGAGACCCTTACCGTATTCGAAATTTAATATCTCTCCTAATCTCGTCCACACCCAGCCATCAGGCAACTCAGGTAATTCGGAGGGGTCTATCGTAGGGGCAGACCTGTGTGTCTGCCCATCATTGGAGCGAACACGCAGGTTCGCCCCTCCGGTTTTTGTTTTTTGTTTGCGTTGCTCCTTTATTCTTTCCAGAAGGACGGAGGCGTGTTCGAGTTCTCCCTTATGGGCTTCTCGCCACTCCTGGGTGAGTTTTCCTTCAAAGGCATATTTCAAAACCGCCTGTCGGTAACGTTTGAGTTGGGACTTTATCTTCTTTAAGGCTTCTACGCCAGCATCCAGCCTGGTAAAAAGTTCTTCAATCTTGGCAACAATTCGGTGCTGCTCAGGAAGAGGAGGGAGGGGGATTAAAGAATTTTCAAACTTGCTCTTCGTAATATGTGCTAACCCTGCTGTTCCGTGAGCTTTGCGAATATATTCATCGACATTTTGATTAAATAAGTGCATCAGGAATGATTTATTCAAATACTCTTCGTTAATAATTACTCTGAAAATGTGTTGATTTAAAACTGCCTTACCTCTTTTCCAAATGTGGGCACCAAATGATGTACCTGGAGTTCCCGACCAGGCGAATAATAGTTCACCGTTCTCCACAATGTATTTCTTGTCTACATCAAAATTGCAAAAGTTGAAATCAGCTCCACAGTCGTTAAGATTCTGAATACGTATAATTGGTAATCCATCAGATGCCCACTCACTTGGTTTAAAGGCTCGTCCATTTATTAATTCACAAACGTCGGAAATTTTCGTCCAAACCCAGCCTTTGGGTAATTCAGGTAAATTATTATTCATTTCACCAAATTGCATAATACCGTTCCGTATTTAGGAGCGAATCTGTGTGTTTACCCCTATTTGGATTTGCCGTGTTATTCTTTATTTCTGAACACATAGCGTGATAAAATACGGTCTTACCTGGAAATAATCGTATCCTTTTAATCTCAATGAACGGCGGTGATGTCTTTCTTTATTCAGTGGCACTATTGACTGTATACCCTCACGCTGCCAGCCTCTCATTCAGTTCATCTAAAATGCTTTTCAAATGTGGTCCAAATAACTGGTAAACCTTCACCGCTCCGCCTTTTTGGTTGAAGGGAGCCAACTCAAAATCATCCATCCCTATTGAGAGGGAAGTGGCGATGTGTTCTTTTATCATCGTTAGCCATTCCATCTGCTCCGATGTGAATCTCTTTCCTAATGCTTCCTGTTGGGCCAGCCATTCATTAAACCTTCGGTCAACCAGGTCAGAAAAGGGCTCAAGGACATCGCTTTCGCCGATTGCAAAACGCAATAGAGAGATGATGTTTGTGAGAAGTTTTTGTGGACCTGCTCCCCTTACCCTTGATTTTTCCAATTGCTCATAAGCCTGCCAGATAACCTCTGGTGTAAGGAAATAGGGAGGTTTTTTGATAGATTCTGCCAGTTGCTTAATTTCTTCATAAGTCAGGGTGCGTCGACCGTAGGGTTTTTTGTAGATAAGTTGTATTGCTGTGAGTTCGTTTTTATTTTCATCAATAAACCTTTTAAAAGTATCCACAATCGTGCGTGCCTTCTCCTTTGCCTTTTCATCAAACCCTGCAGAAATCACCGTGTCTTTGCTGACGGTATCAATGACCTGCTCATTTTTCTGCTTAATGGCAATAAGGGTATTTCTAAAGGATGCATTATCGAAGGGAATGCAGGCTTGTTTGACAAGTTCCTCAGAAGCCTTTTTAATCTGTTCAATGTTAGGGGTTTCTGTCTTGAATATCTCCTTTGCTTTCTCTATTTTCTTATCAGGGTCTATGGCATCAAGGAGATGATTGATGATTTCCTTTAAAGGCTTCCCGCCTGATGAAACCTTAATCTCTTTTTTATCTTTTTCGTCTGCCTCTCTATCAAGTCGAGCAAGCCGTCCAGCCAATGAGCTCAAAACATCTTCATCTCTGTTACCCAGGGCGACCAATTGAAGGAGTTTGTCAAAGGGAATAGACCTCTTTTTTTCCAAAGGTCGGGAATCGGTCTTATCATTCTCACAAACCCCGACTGCATCAATGATAACGAAATGTGTTTTATTTGAAGCATCGGGGGTTACAGCATTGAAATCTGTGGGGGATATAACCCTTGTTCCTCTTCCTTTCATTTGTTCAAAATAGACGCGGGATTTTACATCCCGCATAAATATGAGGCATTCCAGAGGTCGAATATCCGTTCCTGTGGAAATCATATCGACCGTTACTGCTATTCTGGGGTTATAGGAGTTGCGAAAACTGGCAATTAAATCTTCAGGTTTTTCTCCGGTGGTTTTATAGGTAATCTTTTTACAGAATTCATTTCCCTTGCCAAACTCCTCCCTCACAATATGGACAATATCTTCGGCATGGGAATCATCTTTAGCAAAAATCAGGGTTTTGGGAACCTCTTTTCTGCCTGGAAATATCTCAGTAAAGAGCTTATCTCTGAACGTCCTTATGACGGTTCTTATCTGGTCGGGGGCGACCACATCTCGGTCTAATTGAGAGGAAGAGTATTCTAAATCCTCATCGAGTTGCTCCCACCTTGTTTCCCTCGTAAGTTTATCCCTCTTATCTACAAAAAATCCTGCCTCAACTTTGCTTCCCCTTTCTGTGATTTCTGTCTTGATACGATAGACGTCATAACCGACATTAACTCCATCCGCAACAGCCCGCTCATGACTGTATTCCATGACAAGATTCTGGTCAAAAAAACCAAGGGTCTGCTTCGAGGGTGTGGCGGTAAGCCCTATGATAAAGGCATCGAAGTATTCAAGAACCTGTCTCCAAAGGTGATATATAGAACGATGACATTCGTCAGTAATGATGAAATCAAAAGTCTCAATGGGGATTTGGGGATTATAGGTCACCTCTCTGGGTTCTCCGTAAGGGAATACTTCAAAGAAGGATTGTTCTTCCAGCTCTGGTTCAAATTCAAGCTCTCCCCTAAGCATTGAGTAAAGTCTCTGAATGGTGGTAATACATACTCGGCTTACAAGGTCAAGAGTGTTAGAGGTGAGGTGCTGGACATTATAAAGTTCTATGAATTTTCTTCCATCGTCGGGGGTTACATATTGTTGAAATTCGTTTCTGGTCTGACGTCCTAAATTGTTTCGGTCGACCAGAAAAAGAACCCTTTTGGCTTTGGCGAACTTTATCAATCGGTAAATGAAAGTGACGGCGGTAAAGGTTTTCCCTCCGCCTGAAGCCATCTGGATAAGAGCTTTTGGTCTTGCCTCAGCAAAAGATTTTTCTAAATTTTCGATAGCCTCAATCTGACAGCTTCTTAAGCCTGTCTTAATCAGAGGAGGCATCTTTTTTAGTCTTGCTCTTAAAGTATCTTCTTCGGAAAACCACTCCTGAAGGGTTTTGGGTTGATGAAAAGCAAATACCCTGCGGCTGCGGGGCTCAGGGTCTCCTAAATCTCGAAAATAAGTCTCCGTGCCCGTGGATTCGTAGGAGAAACGAGGGGAAATTGTGACCTGGGGGAGACTCTCTTCAATATTTGTAATATATCTTTCTGTTTGTTCGGCTACCCCACTTAATGTTGTTCCTTGGGGCTTTGCCTCAATAACACCGACAGGTTTCCTATCCACAAAAAGCAAATAATCAGCCGTGCCAGATTTGAGAGGGAACTCACGGACAGCTACACCAAGAGAGGCTCCGAGATTAAACTCTCGATAATCTTGAACTATCCAGCCTGACAGTTCAAGAAGATGGTCAATTTCCCGTCGAGCTTTTTCTTCGGGTTTCATAAGCAAAGCTATTCAGGAATTATTTTATTGAAGAAATAATAATGGAGATTGATTTAGAAGTCAATAATATTAGGCTGCTGGGTAATGTATCATTTCTTGTGTCAGGAGAGGAAATGGGATACGCTATCGAGTTAGTTTTTAGGAAAATAAGTTGATAGGAGGTACCCCATGTTCCCCGTAGTAATTAGAAGTATAAATCAAGCGTTTAAAGTATTAAAGAGTTTTGGAGCTGGTGAGTGGGAGGGTGATTATAGGACAGCTACGCAACAAGCTCTTAAAGAAATCCTTGAAACTAGAATGAGTAATGCGGTAGATGTTCATTTAGAACAGATGCGG
>Ga0272448_1004374_pt1 | contig 16142 bp, 16 predicted proteins | sample YNPCB0191_FD_202220 | JGI IMG/M metagenome (GOLD analysis project Ga0272448, IMG submission 202220) | Hot spring sediment microbial communities from Yellowstone National Park, WY, United States - YNP-CB-019-1 | ecosystem: Environmental > Aquatic > Thermal springs > Hot (42-90C) > Sediment...
TCCGCTACGAGAAGTATGCCGAGAACTACGTCGGGCTGATCGAGTTTGCTTGCTGCCTCATCGTCTATCGACAAATGCTAAATTAGGATAGGCTCTAAGCACCCCACCTCCCTGCACAGGCAGTGATCTTGCTTTCGTGATATTCTTCCTTTGCCAGAGTCGACCATACTGCCGCACTAAAGCCTGCTTCAGATGCAGTCGTTGTGTGGCTTGATCTGCAATGCCGCGATAGTCCCAGTCCAGATCACTGAGACGAGATATCAACTCGGCCGCTTCCTCCCATCGTCCGTTCCCAATGGCAGTCACAGCTGGCCGATAGTAGGTCTCCTTCATCAGAGTTCGCGCATCCGCGTAGTCGCCATACCTGGACTGAAGTTCATTCAGTTGCTGACGCGATTGCTCCCATTGTCCTGCCTCTAGCAGCGCGACAGCAGGACGATAATAGCTCTCCCGAACTAGCACCTGAGCATCCTTGTAGTTCTTGTCTGCCAGTCCTTGAAGAAGCGTGCGAGCCCGCTCCCACTGCTTAGCTTCCATCGAGGCAACACCAGAGCGATACGTTGACTCGGTGTTCCAGAACTGGCGTAACAGAAAGGACGCGATGCTGAAAAAGATGAGAGCCAAGACCGTGAACACCAGCGCCGTTGTGCGCCTCTGCGAAGAGGCAAGCTGTGCCTGCTGCCAGGCTGCTTGCGTCTGCTGGCGGTTTCGGTTGCGCTCCTCCGTTGCCCTCGCCTCAGCGGATGCTCGTTGCGCCATGGCATGCCTGAGCGTGTGCAGTTGTGTGCGCTGCGTCTCGACAAGAGAGTTCAATGTCATGCCCTTCTCCGCGGTGATATGGCGGCTAATTGGCGATACGCCAGAGCATAACCTTGCGATCGTTTCCAGTTGATGCCAGGAGCTTTCCGTCTTGGCTAACGGCAACTGCCGCTCCAGCTGAGTGTGCCTTTATTGTGCGAAGGACATTCCCTATATCCGCGTCAAATAGCCACACGGTACCATCGCTCACGATAACTGCCACCGTCCGGTCATCGCCTGAGAACGCCACCCCATGACCATAACCTCCGAACCCGCCCAGCAGACGGTCGTTCGCCCTGCCGTCAACGAACGCAACGAGCCCTATGTTATCGTACCCACCATAGAAGCAGACATACTTGGAGGTTGGTGAGACCAGGACGCGATTGAAGCCTGTGGTCGTTCCCCAGCCGGTCATCACGCCCACGCCGCCAAGGGTCCACCAATTCCACTCGTACTTACCATCAGCCCCCAGCAGGGCGACGCTCACCCCGACAGGGCTTTTGGGGCTCAAGGCTGCAGCCGCTGCCCCGCAGGCCTGCTGACTTGTGAAAACACTCTGACGTTCTGCCATCACGTCCAGTAGCCGCACACTGCACGATGTGTTGCTCCAAGCCACAGTCTCGCCATCACCCGATAGTGCGAGGTAGTTCGTATATGGGGCGGTAGCCGTCACGACCTGCAATACCTTCCCGGAAGCTACATCCCATCGTGTCACAGTACTGGGCTCTATCGTTGTCCGCCCATACTGATCCCGCCATGTGCAGCTTGACGATGCCATCGTCAGGGTGTCGCCTTCTGTAGAGAAGTTCGCATGTGCGGGCGAGCACCCACTTTTTCTGAACGACTTCAGGAGTTGTCCCGTGCCTACGTCCCAGAGTTCTGCCTCGTTGTAGCCGTATGCTGCCAACAAGTCTCCCTTCGGAGAGAAGACAATCCCCTGGGCATATATGTTGGTCTTCATTTCTGCAACGCAACCGCTGCGCTGGCCCAGTATCCTGTCCAGCCAGCGGCATGGCATTGATCCCCAATACACGAGGGCGACCACGGCGACAAGCATGACCAGGATTGCACCCGTCACAGTGCGAATCTGGTTGCGCCGTCGCTCGGCAGCGAGCTTGAAGGCAGCATTGCAGGAGTCGACCTCAGCCTTGCACTGGGCCTCTGCTCCCGCCTCTGCCGCCTTGCGCTGAGCAGTGGCGGCGCGCAACGACTGCAGGGCAATACGTTCTCGCTGGAGCCAATCATTTTTCAGCACAACTTTGCCTATTCGTCTGAGCTGCAGAAGGCGGCGGCTGCGTCGAAACATGCGCGACTGCATGGGCGCAAAAGCCAGAGTGACGTCCGCCGGTGCCTGGCATGGCCTGACTGGCCATCTACGGGATCCGCCAGAGCCGGATTGTCTGGTCATATCCGCTTGTCGCGATCACTCGGCCATTCGGGCTGAAAGCAACGGTCTTCGTCGCATTGTTATGCGCCTTCATGCGCTTCACCAGTCTGCCACTGTCCACGTCAAACACACATGCTTGTCCGGCGCTGGTCGCGACCGCGAGTTCTGCCCCATTCGGAGAGAAAGCTGCACTGTAGAGACAGCATCCACATCCTGAGAGAGTTCGTACCGCCTGGGGACTACCGATGTCGCGAAGGGTGATCACGTCCCCCCAGCCATACGTAGCCAAGAGATTCGCGGCTGGAGAGAAGAGGATCTCCGAAGTACTGCCGGTCGTGTCATTGGCAACCAGCCAGTCGCTCTTCCCCTCAGTGTCCCACACGCGAAGCTCCGTTTGCGCTCCTGCAGCACCTAGATATGCCAGCAGCCTACCATCGCTACTGAATGCCGCGGCAACGATGTCGCGCGTTTTCGTCGTTTGCACTATATCATTCTTTGCAATGACATCAAGGACGCGCAGATTCCCAGAGCCGCTGCTCCATGCTACTGATCGTCCGTCGGGAGAAAGCGCCACGTACTTCGTGAATGGGATTGTCGCGGTTATGGCTTCCACGATGTTGCCAGTCGTCGTATCCCAACGGGTGACCTGACTCGGTACTTGAGTCTGGCCTGCTGATCCACCCCAAGTGCAACTGGGCGAAGCCAATGTCAGAAAGTCACCATCCTTTGTGAAGGCGGCCTCCGACGTACAGCCCAAACCCGATCTCGAGAACGTCTCTGAAACCTGCAGGTCAGTGGCATTCCTCAGTTCCACGTACCATCTATTGTTCGTGGCTAACAAAGTCCCGCCGGCAGAGAACACAAGCCCGTCAAGATAGCCTGACTCGGTTTCAGCCATGCAGCCACTCCTGTGACCCAGTAGCCTATCCAGCCAGCGGCACGGCATTGATTCCCAGTATGCAAGTGCAGTGGTAGCCATTAGCATAACCAGGATCGCACCAGTCACGGTGCGAATCTGGTTGCGCCGTCGCTCAGAGGCAAGCTTGAAGGCGGCATTGCGCGAGGCGACCTCAGCCTTGCGCCTAGCCTCTGCTCCGTCCTCTGCTGCCTTGCGTTCAGCAGTGGCAATGCGCAGCGCCTGCAAGGCGGCACGCTGCCGCTCGATCCAATCAACCTGCTCCATTCGTCGCGCCTCACACGCTCGGGACGTCACTCACACAGCCTGCATGGACAACGACATGTGGACAGATCCGAGTGCATTCGTCCTTTTGGTCATGTCACTAGTTCCACTCACATGCATACCACTGCTGCCCAACTGTCTCTCCAGCAGCCGGATAGTCCTCCCATCTTTCAGAGGAGAGTCTGAGGTTGAGGTAGTTCTCAGATCGGCCGCCGTCGGCACCAACGTATTCCGACAGTGTAAACATCTCTCCGGTGAGCCACTTCCACGTACCTTCTTGGTCTATGTCGGTTGCTCCCAACCAGACGGTGGTGTACATCGGGTAGGGTTTTGTTTTCGCCAAGGACCACAAGAAGTCATTCTCGCTCTTGCTCGTGACCACAGCAAGGTAGCCACCCAGTTGCTGACAGCGCTCCTTGGCTTGATCCCATGTCAAGCGATCGTCAAAAACCCGATAGAAGTGACCCGCAAACGCGGTTGCCCCTGTTCGATCTGGAGTAGGTGTGGCCGGAGCTTGAGATGCGGCCTCCGTGGTGGGGGACACAGAGCTGCCAACAGGCACTGAGCCGACTGCCTCACCCTTGGATTACTCGACTAACTTCTGCGGGATCCGCCAAACCTTCACAGCCCCATCCCTACCGCCGGAGAAGAGCGTCCTGCCGTCCAGAGAGAAGATGACCGCACACCCTTGATCCGTCTGCCTGCCATAGCTCGCCAGCTCTGAGCCCGTTGTCACGTCCAATAGTGCCAATCGCGATGAACCGCACACTGCCAGCAGGCGGCTGCTAGGCGAAAAAGCCATTCCTCCGATGACTCCAAAGTCCGTATCTCCCCAAGACCGGTACTCTTGGCCAGTATTCACACCCCACAGCCAAGGCCTACCACCGTATTCGACGGCCAGAATACGGCCGTCGCGGGAGAAGATCGGGTGGTCGGGAGAATAGCCAGAGTATCTGTCTGGCGACTTGATTGCGCGCAGTAGGCGTCCGCTTTGCGTATCCCATAGCCTGAGCGAGTCGTCCCAACTGGCAGTTGCGACAATGCTTCCGTCAGGCGAAAAGATAGCGTCCTGGATCTCTTGGGTGTGACCCGCGAGAGTCTGCAAGAGACGGCCACTGGAGACATCCCATATCTTGACCGAATAGTCTTTCTTTGAACTGTCGCTCGACGTCGCGGCAACAAGCCTGAAATCGGGCGACAGATCTCTGGCGTAATCAGAGCCGCCGCCCTTATACGAACCCACTTCTTGCCCGTTCGCTGTGTCGAACCTTGACACGACCCAACTGCCACTGGTAGCGTACAGAATCCGCCCGTCAGGAGAAAACCCCCAAGGTAAAGGTCGACTTCCCTGCAATACGAAGACCTGGTTGCCAGAAGAGGTGTCCAGACCCCGCACGCTATCAGCCGCGACAACCAGGGTCTGCCCATCAGGTGACAAGAGAAGTCCAGGGATGTAATACTGCGTATAAGTGGCAAGGCGGCGCACGCACCCGCTTCGGTGGCCAAGCGCGCTATCTAGCCAGTTGCAGGGTTGGAGGCCCCAGTATGTTGCGATGACTGCAGCAGTGAGGATGAGCGCAGTGACTGAGAGAGCAGCAAGTCGTCGCCGCCAAGCCGCCTCGTGCTCCCAATCCAACTTGCCAGAGGCTGCTTTGCTCTGCTTCTGGCGTGATTCAGCAGCGTTCTGTTCAGCAGTGGCCCTCGCAGATTGTGCCTGGCGAAACTGCTCAAGTACTCGGCGCTGCCGCTCTGTGAGGTGCCCCGCTGGCGTAGCGCTGCGGGCTTCTTCCATTTTTCTCTTGAGGATTTGCATCAGTCCTGCACTGATATGCTCCACTAACTCATGCCTCCGGTGCTGGTCTGCTGTCACCCGATTCCAAGATCAGCGAGGACGGGCATTTAGCCTGGCGCATTCTACCTGATGGAACAGAGACCCAAAAAGAGAAGCGACGTGAGACACGAGGCACCCGAGCAACATTAGTACTGTCTGGGGCTATTATATCACGCTATTGTCTGCATTGCCACTCCACTTCACGACCAGTGTGTTTCTCCAGTGCGTTATAGGGATAGCGAACCTTTAGGTCGTGATACCGTGGACGAGCGTCGCTGGCGTTTCTCTGTCCTTCTCTGGCCTCGCGATGCTCAAGTATCTCAGCGCGACGGCAGACTGAGTTGCCCCCTTGGCTACCGACGGGCTGTGTGCAGGCGCTCAATCGGGACTTACTGGTAGCCAGATCGCGCGTCACCGTCGCCGCTTTTGTTCCCATCCCGACCGGCGTTGCGGAACAGCGACAGTCTGCCATCATGGCAGAACGCCCGGTCATTCTTGTAACCCCTCATTATTCGCATGAAAGCCGCCTCAGAGCACCAGTTTTGATGCCCGATATCGGAAACATGCCTGTTTTATCGGCATGAGAAATGCCGCGTGCGGCGGGCTTGACATCTGACCCCCAAGATCACTAGACTTGGGGCAACCAGGTGTTACTGCCCATGAAAGATAACCAACCGCCAGACCCACTATCCTTTCCCACCGCTCAGGCCCTCTTCCGCCAGGCGCTTCAGGCCCGGAATGCATCGCCGCGCACGGTGAGAGCCTACAGTGATGACGTGACCCAGTTTGTCACGTGGCTCAAGACCGAGATCGACCTCGAACGCGTCGACGAGGTGCAGCGTGAGGACATCGAAGCGTTCCTGGCTCACCTCGGCGCCAACGGTGCAGCAGGGACCAGCCGGCGGCGCAAGCTGTGCGCTGTGCGGCACTTCTTCGTTTGTCTCGCCGACCACGGCCACATTGCCCATGATCCCACACATGGCGTGGCCAATCCCAAGGCTGAGGAGCACACGCCCCAGATCCTGTTTCGCCATGAGTACAAGGCGCTGCTCTATGAAGCGCGAGAGAACCCAAGAGATCTGGCGATCCTGCAAGTCTTCCTCCAGACCGGCGTTCGCGTCGGCGAGCTCTGTGCGCTGACATTGGACGACATCGACCTCAAGGGCAAGGAACTCACGGTCAGGCAAGGTAAAGGTCTGCGCGATAGAGTCATTCCATTGACTCAGGACGTGTGCCAAGCCCTCGACCAGTACCTACCGGCACGCAGGCCATCGGCCCACAGAAACCTCTTCCTCACCAAGTACGGCACTCCCCTACTACCGAGAGCAACCAATTACATGCTGCAGAAGTATCTCCGGCGCGCGGGAATTCGCAAGCACATCAGTGTCCATAACTTGCGCCACACGGCCGCGACCCACCGGGCCGACAAGGGCATGCCGCTGCGCTCGCTGCAGGCCATGCTCGGCCATCGCAGCCTCGAGACGACCTATCGCTATCTGCACCTTGCCCGCTCAAGCCTGCGGCAGGAGGTGGAAGCAACGGCCCTATGACGAACCGTTTCTCTCGCCGCAAGGGAACTGCCGACATCGTTCCCGGCTCGACGCTCCTACACCGTAACGAGTGGCGTCTTGTGCGATGCCGCACGCCAGGCGCCTACATCATTGGTTTGCCGGCGGACAACCCCAAACTACGCTCGCGGCTACTTGCGGTTGCTGACCGGCTTCTTGCCAAGGGACTTCCCGTCACTGTCGTCGAGGTGTAGAGGCTCCAAATCTGCGTAAGTCCGAAGCCGAGATTGCGGTTTTTGGTTCTTGACTCCCCTCGCCTTCTTGTCTATGATCTTACTGAGGTGAGTTCCTGAACTCAGGAACCTTTCGCCGTGCTGCCCATGAATCCTGCCCGGGATCAAGATGTCCCCGTGGCAGGATTTGTTTATGCACAAGATCAAGAAGCGCAGACTCAAACTGAGGCGGCATCAGGAAGTAAAGCAAGAGCAGCCGGCACTATCCTTCCAACGGCAGGTCGCCCGGCTTTTCCACCGTCTGGGATACCGGGTGCACAGGCGGCCGGCCACCCATGACTTGGGCGTGGATCTGGTTGTGACCAGGAGCGGCCAGGCAGCCATCGTCCAGTGCAAGAACTGGCGACATCCCGTCGGACCGGCTGCCGTACGTGACCTCTACGGTACCCTGCTCCATACAGGCGCCGATCTCGGCGTCCTTGTCACCCCCAGCACAGTCAGCAAAGCCGCTCAGCATTTTGCCGAAGGCAAGCCCTTGCTGCTGATGGACGGACCGATTCTCAGGCTCCTCCTGGATGGCCTGCGTCCCTGATTGCCGTCTATGCAGCGGCAACTTGATCGCGCTATACTGCCCATGGAAGCCGGCCAACGGGCTGGCGGCGCCGTCCGCCTTACCGGATGAGGGCGCCAACCCAGACCTTTGCCGGTCGAGGGCTGGCAGGCTGTGGCCCGGCAGAGGGTCACACAACCTGCTCGCCTGCCTCGCTGGCTGGCTTCTCACTCTATGCTCAAACCAACCGAAGACACAATCCGCTCCCTCGTTCTGCTGCTCCACGACTGGCGCTTCCTGCGCCGTGATCAACTTGTGGCATTGCTTGTGATGGAGGATGCAGAGGCGATGCTGACTCTGGACAAACTGGCGGCGGATGGGGTTATACAGTGCATCGCTCACGTTGCGGCGTCCGGAGTCTCCCAGCCGGTGTACGCGCTGGCCCGACGGGGTGCCGATCTCGCGGCATCCATGCTGGGCATTGATCGTGCCGGTCTCAGCCCCGCGATTCAGCGCAGCAGCACTCGCCTGCTCTTCCTGGAGCACAAGCTGAGGATCAACGACATCCGCCTGGCCTTCGTCATCGCCGGACGAGACAGAATCCAACACACCCTACTCTCTTGGCGCTACGAGCGTGAGATCGCCGACCGCATCCAGCATCCCAGGCGGCCGGGCGTCTGGCTGCCTGTCCGTCCGGACGGTTACCTGGTCTACCAGGCGGCCGGTCGGCGCATGGACGCCTTTGTCGAAGCGGACCTGGGGACGGTGACCAATCTGAGATGGCGGATACGAGTTGAGGCATACGTGGCGTACAGGCTATCAGGGTCGTTTTGCAATCGCTACGGTGTGCCCTCGTTCCGTGTACTGACCGTGACCACGACCCGCCGCCGGCTGCTGAACCTGGCACGCGCCACGGAGAAAGCAGGTGGGCGGAGCATGTTCTGGTTCGCGACCTGGGATGACCTGGCTGCTCACTCTCCCTTGTCGTCCATCTGGTCGGTCGCCGGATGCTCCGTGGCATCAGCGATGAGAGAGAAGCGTGGCTCATCCTCACGCGGCCCACCAGGTTCGAGTGATCCTGCCTGTACCCCACGCGGGGCCGAGTAGATACGCTCGCTCCATACCCTGATCTTCTTCTCCACTACTGCAACATCCCTGGCGTACTGTGATCGTGAGGCTGCGATAGCCCTGTCTCTGAGGCCGGTCTTGCCCTCGGAAGGCTGGAAGCCAACGGCGCTGAATGACTGCGTCACCGATCCATTGACCATCAGGCGCATGGCCATGTGGTAGCGCTCCAGGTTCATCAGGTCTTGAGCGGAGAAGCCGGGCGCGAACTCACGCTCCAGGAAGCGGGCATCGTCCGGGCCGATGGTGAAGGCAAGCAGGCTGCCCACGTTGCCAAAAACAGCATCACGTACGGCATCGGGAAGCTGGGTCAGGTACTGGTGCGCCAAGATGAGCCCAAGGCGGTACTTGCGCGACTCGGAAAGAATGCCGGCGAACGTCGAGGTGGCGAAGCTCTGGAACTCGTCGGCATAGAGGAAGAACGGCTTGCGTTCATGCTGCGCCTGGGATACGCGGCGCATGGCGGCAAAGTGGATGGAGGAGACGATCATGGCGCCGAGCAGGGATGAGCTGTCCTCGCCAATACGGCCCTTTGCCAGGTTGACCAGCAGAATCTTGGACGTGTCCATGATGTCCTGCATGTTGATCGTGCTCTTGGGCTGGGCCAGGATGTGGCGCAAGAGGGGAGCGGCGAGGAACTGTCCGACCTTGTTCTGCACGGGAGAGATAGCCTCGGTCACCAGGCGGGGATTGGTGAGCATGCCAGCGAACTCACGTTGCCAGAAGAAACGCATGACCGGATCCTGGACTTTGGCCACCACCCAGGCTCGATAACTGTCGTCCGACAGCAGACGTGGGATGCCCATCATGGTGCTGTTCGGCACCTCAAGAAGGGTCAGGATGCAGTTGCGCAGAATGTACTCAAGGCGCGGCCCCCAGCTGTGCTCGAACGATCGCTTCAGGATGTCGACCAAGGCTGAAGCGACCTGAGCCTTCTGCGTCAGGTCAGGCAGCTCAAGTGGGTTGAGGCTGGCCGGGTAGTCCTGGTCGCCAGGATCAAGCAAGACGACATCCTTGATGCGATCCGGCGGGATGTAGTCGAGCAGATCATCGTACAGGTCGCCATGCGGGTCAAGCAGGGCCAGGCCGTGCCCGTGACGCATGTCCTGGATGACCATGTTCTTCAGCACCGTCGATTTGCCTCCGCCCGCCTTGCCGACTACGTACAGATGGCGGAAGCGGTCTGTCTCAAGCAGGCCGAACGGCCGGCTGTCCGCGCGGAAGGCCGTCCGTCCCAGCAATGTGCACCTGTCAGCCGGGAGCCCGGCTGGCGGCTCAGCCTGCCGGGTGTACGCCCAGGTGATGCCGGCGATGCTGCAGTCGTTGCCCGGCAGATGCCAGAGACTGGCCAACTCGGGAACACTGAGGACGAACGTGCGCTGGGCAAGAAGCGAGGCGCCATGGGAGTACCCCACACTTTTCAGAGGACGCGCGATCAGCTGGTTCAGATGGGGGAGCGAGAGTTGACTGAGTGCAGCTACCAGCGTGCGGACGGACTCCTGGGCGGCCGTCCGGTTACCTGCCCAGACGTCCAGCCGGACGGCCACCCGGAACCCCGTCCACCTGGCCTTCTCCTCGATAGCTGCTACCATCTCCTGTTGCTCCTGAGTCGCTCGAGGTGCAACATCCTTGTTGCTGGCCGCGGCAGGCTTGCTGTTACGGCCGAATGCAGCCTCCAGCATGTCGCCAGGAAGACTGGCGAACTCATGAGCAACATCCCTGATCAGCCATGTCCAGCCTGGTCGCGCCGGGAGGTTGCCCGACCGGAGCATGTTGGCGTACGACCGCAGTGACTTCTGCCACTTATCAGGCTCGCGCGTGGCCAGAATGCTGATGCGGGCCGAGTCTCCCTGTGGAATGACGCTCAGTGCGGCCAGGAGTGGCGCCAAGGGATCGGGTGTGTATGAAGTGAACAGACGCATCGGTACGACGTCCGGCAACGCCAGTTCGAGCGTGACCGAGGCGGTTGGAGGGACTGCGCCTTGCGCATCGTTGATTGCCTGGATCTGCACGCTCGGATACTGGGCGGCAAGCTGGCCCTCGATGTAGGTGCGAGCCTCTGGCCGGCAGCGCATCCCAAAGGAGATATGCCCACCCACGGAGGCGACCTCCAGGCAGAGAGGGCCAATCCCGGCATGCACAGAAGCGAGGAAGACCTCGGCTGCTTCTTTCTTGCACGGCTCAGACAGACGTTGGGGGAGAACGTGCAGGTAAACAGATGGCACGGGCTCAGCCACAGGAGACCAGAGGCGCAAAAGGAGAGCCTTGATGGGGGCAGGGGCTGGTACAGCGGTGGCGATGTGCGCCATCGTTCGGTGTAGGGTCATAGAAACGGGCAGGCGCACGGACGCTCATCGGGGCAGCAGTGAGACGTCTTATCCGATAGTATAGCAAACTGTCAAGTCGTTTCCTGCTTGACAGCGACTGGCCATCGGCGTATGGTGGGAGTGCATTGCACGTTGACAACCGAAGCACGTCTTCAGCAAGGCCGGTGGAGATGCCTCCCCCGGCTTTCTCTTTGCCCCTCCGATCTCTGTGATGGGTAGGACTGCTCTGGTGAGATGTTGCTCGCCGGAGCGATCCTGCCCATCACCCCTATGGCGGGCTGTGTCTGAATGGGGACAGAGGAGGCTTAGCCTATTGTACAGTCCCAAGCTGCCGGAGGAGTTGATCCCCCGGTTGTGGCGTCTGGCCCAGGAACGGCAGGTGCCCATGACGCACCTGGTGCGTGACGCCGTGGTACAGTACCTGAAAACCGAAGAAGGAGAAGACAATGGACAAGAGTGTCAAGACAGTGGAACCGGAAGCACCGACGAGCCCAATCACTGAGGCGGCCGTGTTCGCCGCCAGTTGGGACGTCTTCTACCAGGATGCGCAGGGCCTGGAATGCCACCTGCAGGTCAGAGGCACGAGCCTTGACGTCGTGCTGGACCTGGCCACGAGTGCATCCATGTCGATCACTGAGGCCGGAGGCAGGCCGTCGCGTCGCATGAGCGGCAACAACCACGGCGGAGAGAAGGCCAACGGCAACGGGAATGGCGCCGGCAACGGCAGCAGCAACGGCTCGTTCCGCGAGCCCACATATCTGGACGAACGTGGCTCCCGGCGCTGTAACCGCAAGCTGACCGATGGTTCGGTCTGTGGGCGTCCGGTGACCGAGAAGGAAGGCCGCTATGGGACCTTCTGGTCCTGCCCCAACTACAAGGCCCATGCCCCCATTCCCGCGCCTGCACGCTAGATCCTGACTACAGCAGGTGACCTTGCCCGCCTGAGCATCCGGACCTCTCACCCCATGTCATGACGACGTGGACGGGCCAGTTCGCTGGCACCCGAGGTTCGGATGCTCTTTTCTTTTCACCAACACAAGGAGAAAGACCATGATCAAAGGATTCCGCTGTTGCTGTGGGGAGACAGTTCCCTTTGCCGAGTGCCTGGAGCGTTCACGAACGCATCCCGACGATTGCCCCTTCGTCTATCCCATCCTGCAAGGGATGGTCAATGGCATACGCGGCGAGGTCGAGGGCATCTCGGTGACAAGCATGCTCAACTGCCTGCGCAAGGTCGTGCTGGAGAAGCGCAACGACGTTTTCGTCGATCCCAAGCAGCTCTTCTACGCCTTTCGCGGCCAGATGTTCCATGCTATCGCCGAGCTCGCACAGCCGGAGGGCTGTATTGCCGAGCAGCGCTTTGCCCGCCAGATTGCTGGGCTGACCATCTCTGGACAGCCGGATCTGATCTGGCCGAACCACCGGCTGCTGATCGACTTCAAGACAACGCGGCGGGTGCCGCAGAAGGATGTCTATCCCCACCATGCCTTGCAGGTGAACATCTACCGCTGGCTGGTGGAGCCCATGTACCCGGTGGATACACTCGAGATCGTGTACATGGATATGGACGGGGCCAAGCGCATGCCTGTGCCGATCATGGATCGGCGCAAGGTCACCGCCACGCTCGTGGCGCGGGCGCGGCTGCTGAGGTCCGCCCTGGACGGAGGGTTGCTGCCGGAACGCGTGGGATCCGACGGCCTCTGGCAGTGCTCTTGGTGCGCGTTCCCTGAGTTCTGTTGGCCGAAGGGCATTCCGACGCCCGCTGAGCTACGCACACGCAACGAAACGAAGCTGCAGTTCATCAAGAAGGCGCGTGATGCCAAGGAGGCGGCATGAATGGGCGACGAACGCACCGTCGTGCAGAAGCTGTTCTCACACCGGCGTGAGGTGGACGGATTTCCCTACCTGCATGGTAACCAAGAGCTTGACTACCCGGCACGACGCAATACCGGGAAGGCCTATCTTTCCGCCATCCTGTGCAAGGCCTGCCACGTTGCCCTCAAGGGTGATGTGGTGGCGATCAACACACTCAAGCCGCCGGGCCGCGTGCAGGTGGAATCACGCTCGCAGACCGGTGGACTGCTGCACAAGACGGAGTTGTGGAGTGATCGAGCCTGTCTGCCGCGCGGTGAGGTGACCTATCACCTGGGACTTCTGACCCTAGCTTGCGCTCTGGCAGATCCGGGGGATTTCCCTGACCTTCTGGACGCTCTGGACGAGATCCTCGTGCATCGCCAGTCCAAAGGAGCGGGCATGCTGCCGGACGATGCTGAGCATCTACGCCTGATGGGCCACCTGAGCGACGAGCTGTACTACGCTCTGCGCTATGGCGCTCAGTCGCCATCGCCGGAACACGATCACCTGGCCGAGTTCTCGGCCATCGATGCCGGGCAGCCGCACAGCGCGCAACCGGACAGGGAGATCAATCCTCGGCCGCTGACCGATCCCTCGGCTCTGCGCAAGCTACGAGCTATCCCCTCCCCAACAGTCCCAGTGACCGAAGAGCCGGCACGCGATGATGGCAGCCTGTTCCGTGGCTGGCAGCTCAAGGAACTGGTGGAGACGCTGAACCTGGGCATGAACGCCATCTTGATCGGCCCAACAGCAACCGGCAAGTCGCTGGCTGTCTTCGAAGCGAAGGATAGGCTGAGAGAGAAGAAGCCGCTCTTCGTCATCGAAGGCCATGAGTCGCTGAAGGAGTTCGACCTGCTGGGCGGATACGTCCCGGTCGGAGCGAGTACCTATGAGTGGCGCGACGGCGTTGTCGTCCAGGCGATGAAGGCCGGCGGTCTCTTGTTCTGCGATGAAGCGAACCGCATGCCGACTAGGACACTCAACATCCTGTTGGGTGTGCTTTCGCGCAAGTCGGTCGTCCTGACGGAGCACGGCACAGAGGACATTCAGGCCAAAGACGGCTTTCAAGTTGTTCTGGCGATGAACCTGGGCAAGGGCTATGCAGTGAACACTCTGGACACTGCCCTGGTCAATCGATTCGATGTCACCCTGGAGTTCCGCTACCTGCCGACCGACCAGGAGACGGACCTGCTCATCGACCTGACCGGTATCGAGCGCGACATCGCTCGCATCATGGTCAAGGTGGCCAACGAGACCCGGCAGAAACGCAAGAACAAAGAGCTAGCTGGCGAGCTGACGCCGCGCGGCCTCGTCGCCTGGGCGAGGAAGTATCAGGAGAAGGCTGCCAACGATGGCAAGGACACTGTAGCCTTGCTGAAAGCGGCTGCCAAGGTCACCTGGATTCCCTATGTCGCCGGCACCGACGCCGACGGTTACGTCAGAGATGATGTCGTCGCCGAGTTGCTGGTGCTCATCGAATCGCACACGCCCAGGAGGTGAGACATGGAGTGGTATGACTGAGAAACGTGCGTGAAAGTCTGGTCACCTTTGGCCGGGCCATCCAGGGGGTATCTCCCTACACGGTGGTCATCGAGCCGGATGAGACAAAGTGTCCAACCGGGTACTGCAACTTCACCAAGCGACGTATCGCTGCCAACCCGAAGTTGTTCCCAGATCGGACACCGAGGGAGCAGTATAGCCTGACCAGGGCGCTGCTGGTGCATGAAGCCGGCCACCGCCGCTTCACGACGCCGGGGAATACAAGTGGAGTTGTCCATCTGGTCAGTAACCTGCTTGAAGATGAGCGTATCGAGCGACTGATGAGTGACGCTTTCGCCGGACTGCGCCATCTGGTGATGCTCTTGTCTCAGGCGATGTACGCCGCCGCGGATCCGATCGACCCTGCTACAGATTCACCAGGACAGGTTCTGGGAGCGATCCTTCAGGCGCGCTGGGCTGAACGGGTGGGCAAACCTTTCAAAGGAAGTCTCTCCCACCACAACCAGACACTCTGGGAAACGGTCATGCCGATGGCTAGAGAATCCTGGACGGCGCACGATACCGCGACCGTGGACATGATAGCGAAACGCATCGTCGAGGTTCTAGGACTGAAGGGCAAAGACGTCCCACGATGGATTCTGGAGATGCAGGATCGTCTTGGCGGGTTGGAAGGAGAGAGAGGCGATGATGATGTCGCCGAGACAGGTAAGGGCATCGCTGACAGCAGCAGGGACAGTGCAGAGACCGACGACAAGGGATTCGACGCCCTGCCAAGCGGCCATGCTGCCGGATCTACCGAGTTCCCCATCGAGCCGAAGCCGTACATCGACCTCGTCGAGCGTGTTCGCCCTCAGGTTGAGGAACTAATCGAGGAGTTGTCGCTGGCAAGATCGCCGACGTTAGCGGAGCATGATACCCGTGGCAGCCGCCTGTCGATCAGGCAGTTGCTGCGCAATCCCACAGAGCCCTTCTTGGCCGAAGGAGACGGGGGCAGGAAGGTCCTGACGATGACGTTCAGAATGATCATTGACCATTCAACGTCAATGAACCTGACCGGAGAGACAACAAGAACACGCATGGAGAGCGTGGCAGAAGGAGCACTGATGCTCCACTTGTTCGCTCTCGAAGCGCGTATCGAACATCAGATCGTGGTGACGCCCAACGATGTGCGCATTGCTGATCTGCAGTCCGGTGAGCGAGGGCTTGCCCTCATCGCTGGACTGGTTCCTGCCCTCACGTGGTGGGAAGACCTAGGCAAGGCCATCGAGGTGCACTGCGCCGAGATGGCACAGAAGGCAGAGGACGTTAAAATCCTCATCTGCGCCCACGACGGCTATCCCAACGATGGGGATGTCGCGCGTGAGGCGTGCAAGAAGTACCGGGGTAAGGTAGAAGTGATCGGCGCCGGTATCGACCTGGATGCGGGCTGCGCCGCGGAGATGCAGAAGATCTTCGGCGAGAGCCTCCTGATCCTCTGCCGGACACCGGAAGAACTACCCAGGAAGATGGGTATGCTGATACGAACGATCTATGGCTTGTAGGCCACATTGAATGAACAGTGTGGCTTGGTAACACCAAGGCCAACCTTGCTGTCACGATGGCGTGGCAGGCTGACAGGGTTGGCCTCTTTTCGTCGCTATCGATATCCTGCCGATTTCCCTCATACTACCGTGCGGCATCTTGCCAATCGGCATCATTGTCCGCAGAATGCCTAAGCCAGCATCTCAGGACGGCTGTTCAAAGCCCTGGGGGGCCCCCAGTTTGCGACAAGGAGTAGGTTGAGGAATGCGGCGGCATCTGCTAGACTGTTGACTCTCATATTGACAGTTTAGGAGAAAGCTCATGTCGC
>Ga0272448_1004375_pt1 | contig 16141 bp, 16 predicted proteins | sample YNPCB0191_FD_202220 | JGI IMG/M metagenome (GOLD analysis project Ga0272448, IMG submission 202220) | Hot spring sediment microbial communities from Yellowstone National Park, WY, United States - YNP-CB-019-1 | ecosystem: Environmental > Aquatic > Thermal springs > Hot (42-90C) > Sediment...
TGACCTCCTCAATATATTTAATGCATTCCAGCGAGCAGCCGGGATAGGTCCGGTTGAAAACGCAGCGGTAGCAGTTGGGGTAGGGCACATGGGTGACCCCGGGCATGGTGGGGAAGAAGCCCTTCTTCTGGGTGGGCTTGGAGCCGGTGCAGGACACTGCCCCCATGGTCCGGCCGTGGAAGCCGCCGATGAAGGCTAGGAACTGGGGGCGCCTGGTATAGTAGCGGGCCAGCTTCAGAGAGCCCTCTATGGCCTCGGCCCCGGAGTTGCAGAAGAACACCTTGCTATCCCGGCCGGTGGGCGAGACGGCGATCAGTCTCTCGGCCAAATCCACCTCGGCCTGATAATAGAAATCCGTCCCGGAGTAGTGGATCAACTTGGCCGCCTGCTCGCAGATGGCCCTGACCACCTGGGGATGGCAGTGGCCGGTGGAGTTGACCGCGATCCCGGCGCAGAAATCCAGAAGGATATTCCCGTCCACATCGGTCAGCCACACGCCCTGGCCGCGTTCTATCACCGCCGGATAGGAACGGGTGTAGGACGGCGAGAGAAAACGGCGGTCGCGGGCCACGATGCTTCTAGCCCTGGGCCCGGGGAAATTCTTGGCGACCTGGGGTCTTTTTTTGATCGGCATCTTCTTACTTCTTGAGATATGTGATTGTTTCCAGTATCCTGATGTTGCGCTTCTTCAGCTCTTTAATAAACTCCGGATAGAGGTCGCTGCCAATGGCGTCCTCCGGGGCGACGATGCCCTTCTGCGGGATCTGGCCCCGGGCTATCATCCGGGCGGCGATGGCCACCGGGAATCCGGTGACCCTCATCATGGAGGAGAGGTGGTTCTTGGTATCGGCCGTATCCCACATATGGTATTCTATCTTCACCTTCCGTCCCTTCTTTTTACCGATGACCGTGTTGTACATGACGCAGACATCGGTCTCGCCCTCCCTGGCCTGAAGCTTCGGGGTGATGCGGAAGAGCAGGAACTCCCGGGGAGATATCTTCATGCCTTTGAAATCCACCGGATCCAGATCCAGCATCCCGCATTCCTTGAGGGTATGCACCCCCTGCCAGTGTCCCGGCCAGCGTATTGTCTTTTCGGCGAATTCCCTGAGCTGGGGGCGGGTGTAGATGAAGCTGGGCATGCCCGGGGTGACGGCGCACTGCAGCTCCTCATCCTTGCCGAATTTATCGAAGTGGAAGGTCTCCAGATCGGTGGCCGCGTCCACCTCCACCACCCGGCCCTTCTTCACCACCTTCAACTTGATCATGTACTCCCGCAATACATGGTCAAAGGCCCAGGTGATCATATAGCGCAGGGGGTGGTTCAGACTATTCTTTTTTGAAGGGATGCCGCCTACCCGGGCGATGGCCACCTCGGCCCGGTCCATCTTACGAATAGCTTCGCCCACGGTGACGTTGCTCAGCCCCGGAGCGAATCCCATCCCGTCTAAGAAGGTCACTTTGTTTTTTATGGCCGTCTGGTGCAGCCAGTCGCCGTATTGGTCCAAAGTCATCCCCCGGGGCAGTTCCAGGCCCTCTACCTCGTAGGCGTCGGGACGGCGGTGGTACTCCTCCAGCATGTCCACGATGTTGAGGCCGGCCTCCACCGCGTAGTGGGCGATCTTGTAGCTCCTCCGACGGTCGGGCAGGGCGATGACGCCGACATCGTATTGCTTCATCAAGGATTTGACGGCCAGCTCATCGGCCACGTCGGCAGTATGGATGGCGATGTTACCTTTGCCGATCCATCTTTTAACTTCGTTCAGCGACTCGGCGTGCCGGCCCACCAAACCGATCTGCTTGATATCATCATCCTTTGCCAGGTCCCAGGCTACGGCCGAGCCGATCTTTCCAGAACCGCCGAAGATCAGTATTTTCATGATCCAGGCCCTATCAAATCTAAATCATATAATTTTATCAAATTTGTCAATAATAGTCAATGACAAGTATTGTGCGCAAAAATGAGCGTTCAAAGACTAACTTATTATTTATCAATATATTATAGTTGAGGAGGCCTTGATTATGAAAACTTGATTACAGGTAAAAGTTGACATTAATTTCTCAATAGTATATAATTAAGCGGTTGTTGCTTGGAATAACCCTGGGGGATCGTCCAACGGCAGGACACGTGGCTCTGGACCACGGTATCGGGGTTCGAATCCCTGTCCCCCAGCCAAGTAGAGAGGACCGACGCTTTTGCATCGGTCCTCTTTTATTTTCCAGCCGCTTGCCTTGGCTCGAACAGGGAGGGCTTCTCTCCATTGATTAAACCCTCTACTTGTTCAGTTGTACGATCTTCTCCTTGACTGCCGTCAATTCCGTTTCCAATTCGGCCTGATACTTCTTCAGCATCTCAATCTTCTCGGCCTTAGTCTGGAAACGACGCTGGAATCCATGGCCCTGCCCGCCGCAGCACCAATCACCGTGCCCGCTGCAGCCGCAGCCATTTCCGTAATCATGATGGTTGCCGCATCCGCAATCCATGTGATCACCTCCTTTCTTTTAAAGTTTTTAATGGCTTCGTAAAGCCTCTATCGGGTCCAGTTTTGACGCCTGCCGGGCTGGATACACCCCGCCCACAAAGCCGACCGCCATCGAGAACGCCAGTGTGATCAGGACCGACGGCACTGAAATGCTCGTCCGCCAAGCGGTCACCGCACCCAGGAAGGCCGATCCTATCATGCCGAACACCACGCCGGCCAGTCCACCGACCGCGCTTAAAACGACAGCCTCGGAAACGAACTGTGTCATAATATCCCGGCGTCCGGCCCCGACCGCCATCCGTAGGCCGATCTCCCCGACCCGCTCCCGCACCGACATCAACATGATGGCCAGGATGCCGATGCCCCCGATCGCCATGGATATCGCGGCGATGCCCGCAATCAGCAGGGTGAAGGTCTCCCCGGTTTCCTTCTGCGCCGCCGCTACGTCTGCCTGGCTCTGGATCAGGAAATCGTCATCCCTGCCCCGGTCGTCAAGACGGTGCCGTTCCCGCAGTAAAGTCCGCACCTGTTCCTCGGCCTGCTTCATCGCCGTGGCGTCGGCCGCTTGCATGTAGACCGCGCTGAGATACGGAATATTGAACACCCGGCGCAACCCGGTCAGGATGGGAATGAGTATCAGGTCGTCCTGGTCGACGCCGCTGATATCCACCCCCTTGGGTTCCAACAGCCCGATGACTACGAACGGCACCTTGCCGATAAGTATGGTTTGGCCCAGCGGATCGACTTCTCCGAATAAATATTTCCTGACGGTCTGCCCGATCACCGCCGTCCGCCGCAAACCCGTGTTGTCCTCGTCGCTGAAGAACGTCCCTGACGCCAGCCGGTATCCCCTGATCTGCTGGTACTCGGGCGAGGTTCCGATGACGGTCGTGCTGTATCCCGCGGCTGCGTATTTCACCAGAAGTTTTTTCGACTGGGCCGGAGCGGCGGCGATCACGGCCGGACACTCCTCGGCGAGGGCGCGGACGTCGCCTATGGTCAGGGTGGTCACGATGCCGCGTACCTGCGTTCGCCCCGACATTTTCCGGACCTGCCCGGCCGAAACAGTCAGGAGGTTCTTCCCCATGGAATCGATTTTGGCCATGACCTCCTGCTCCGCGCCTCTGCCGACCGCCACCATGACGATGACCGTGGATACGCCGATGGCGATGCCCAGCAATGCCAGCACGGTCCGCAGCCGGTGAATAAGCAGCTGGCGGCGGGTCAGCGCAATGCTGCGGGTCAGTTTCACGGGACGTACCGGTGCGGCATCACCCGCGCAACGCCTCGACGGGTTGGACCCGGGCCGCCCGCTTGGCTGGTTGGTATCCCGCCACGATGCCTACCACGCCCGAGAAACCCATCCCTATCAGGACGCTGACCCAGGAAAGCACCAGCGGCATCTTGCTGAATTGCCGCATCATCCCGATGCCCAGCGCGCCTACCAACAGGCCGAACAGGCCGCCAATCAGGGTGATGACAACCGCCTCGGCCAGGAACTGCCGCTGAATATCACCGCTGCTGGCTCCGACCGCCATCCGCAGGCCGATCTCCCGCCGCCGTTCGTTCACGGATAGCAGCATCAGGTTGGCGATGACGACGCCCCCGGCGATCAAGGCGATACCGGATACTATGATCAAAAGGATATTGAACGTCCCGGCCACTTTTTTGGCAACCTGGGCAATCTCCGTCGGGGTAACGATCGTGAAATCCTCAGGTTGGCCAGCGCCAAGCTGGTGCCGGTTCCGCAGCAACGCCCTGACCTGCTCCACTGTCTTATCGATATCTCCTGAATTGTTGAGCAGCACTTTGACCGCCGAAACATAGTCCACGTTATCAACCCGTTTCATGAAAGTGCTCAGAGGTACGAAGATACGGTTATCCATGTCGCCGCCCCTGGGGCTTGCTCCCTTGGACTGCATGACCCCCTTGACCTCAAAGGGCACGCTGCCGATCATGATGCGCTCGCCGACTGGATTGGCCAAGCTATCGAACAGGGCCTTATAAACCGTCGTCCCCAGGATGCATACCCGGTTTAATCCGGTCATATCTTCATCGTCAATAAAATCGCCCTCGGATACGCCCCAGTCCCACGCCTGGACCCATGATGGAGAGGCTCCCCAAATATTGGTTGTGATCGTTCTATCCTGATATTTGACCTCGACGCCGGATTTTCGCCCCATTGGTGCCACGCTGGCAACCCCGGGTATTTCCTTCCCAATGGCTTCGGCATCCTCCAGCTTGAGAGTATTGACCGGAATGCCGCCGCCCGGACGCGCCATTCTTTCACTGCCGGCCCAGACCATGATACTCTGCAAACCGAACTTCTTCACCCGGTCCATCACCCGCTTCTGCGACCCCATGCCGGCCGATACCACCATGGTCAGCGCGGCGATGCCAACGACGATGCCGATCATCATCAGGAACGAACGGAGGCGGTAGCGCCGCAGGCATTTCAGGGCGGTGCTGATCGTTCTACTTGCTGTCATGGCGCACCTCCTCTCTGGTAAGTTTGCCCAGGGCCAGCTCGGCATTCTTGGGGCTGGCATTAGCCTGGTCGCCGATGATCCGGCCATCGCTGATCTTGATGATCCGCTTGGCATACTCGGCGATATCCGGTTCATGGGTCACCAGCACCACGGTCTTGCCCTGCTGGTTCAATTGCTGAAACAACGCGATGATCTCGTAGCTGGAACGGGTGTCTAAGTTGCCGGTGGGCTCGTCAGCGAAGATGATCTCCGGCTGGTTGACGATGGCGCGGGCGATGGCCACCCGTTGCTGCTGGCCGCCGGATAGTTCGCTTGGCAGGTGATGGATCCGGTCTTTCAGTCCGACCGACTCCAGCGCCTGGCGGGACAGCCGGGTGATGTCCGCCTTGTCGGAATAGATCAGCGGCAGTTCCACGTTCTCCAGGGCATTGGCCCGCGGCATCAGATTGAACGACTGGAACACAAACCCGATCTTCTGATTTCTGACCTTGGCCAGGGCCTGGTCGTCCATCCGGCTGACCTCCTGGCCATCGAGCAGCAGTTGCCCGCTGCTAGGCTTGTCGAGGCAGCCCAGGATGTTCATCAGGGTGGTCTTTCCGGAGCCGGAGGCGCCCATGATGGCCACAAATTCCCCGGGCCGTATTTCTAAAGAGACATCCCTTAGAGCGTGGACTGCAGCCCCGCTGCCCTTATTGTAGGTCTTGGTTATCCCATGAGCTTGAACCATGTGTTTCTCCTGTTAAATTTGGTGTCGGTTAACGTTTTCAGCATCTGCCAAGTATCGGCACAGCTTAAAGGGTAATAAATTGGATTAGCCATATAAGATGAGTTATCTGAAACCGTTTTGTTTATCCCTGTTTATATTTTGTATGGGATCACCCCAAAGGTTTTCTCCAGATGATGGCGCTTGCGTGGATAGTCATATACAAATGGCCTTCCTTTTCTAATTTTTCCCCGAGTTCATTAAGAATTTCCTTCCATATTTCACCTCGTCTTTCTTCCTGTATTCTTGACAGAATCATTTTCTTGGGTCCCCTCGTTTCCAAAATAGCATCGTATTTTTCTACCGAGTTAATGCGAAGGGTGATGGTTTTAGAACGAGACTTGATATTTGTGATCTGCGATTTTTCTAACAGCAACGGCAGGGCATCAGGATCGGTCCGAAGACAGTTCTGGCGGGGGCGGAACAGATCTTCCTTTAGGACCATTGCGGCCATACTACGAAACTCCTTGTAATGATCGGAACCCGGCAACGTAAATCCAAGGTGCCCGCCAGGTTTTAAAACCCGTTTCATTTCCTGTAGAGCTTTCACTTTATCATTCACCTGTCTCAGAACAAAATTACTCATAACAATATCAAAGGTATTATCCGGAAAATCAAGTTTCTCGGCATTACCCACCATGAATGATATGTTGGAAACCCTTAATATTTCTGCCATTTCCAATGCATGAGATATTAATTCCGCCGATGCATCTAGTCCTACCACCTTACCTGTTCGCCCAACTTTTTCAAGTAGCGGGAATGTGCTCACACCAATGCCACATCCAACATCTAAAACATGCATTCTTGTATCAATCTTGCATAGCTCCGCGAGCCAACGGGCGAACGGACCAAAAATTGGATCGGTAGCTTGGTATCCGACAGAAATATTTTTTGATATTTTCATCTTTATCCCCCAATGGTTACCGTTAACTATTTTTCGGTAGAAATCCGATATCCGGCTTCAGCCGCTCGTATACCTCTTTATCAATCTCCCCGCACAGTACCGCTTATAGAGTATCTGCAGCGGGCTGGCCTGGGTGCTATCCGTGTTGTAGAAAAGGTCCGACGGCTGCTTGGGGACTTTTCCTGAAGATCAAAGCACCGACGAGAGCAATAACGAGGATGCTGCCGGTGATCGTGAACACCCTCCGCAAACCAGCACCTCTGCGGCAAAGTGCATGTATCTCCTCCTTCCCTCCATCAGTTGTTGTTGCGCTCAGATATCCTTGCCATTAGACCCGGACACGATGACAGTGTCTCCTTCCTTTAGGCCGCTGAGTATCTCGGTGTAGGTGGCATCCTTCCATCCCGTCTTGACTGGTCTGGCCTTGACCGTCTTGCCGTCTGGGACCAGCACGTACTTTCCGCCCTTGCCCCGCTTGATCGCCGATGTCGGGACCGCCAAAACGTTTTGGTGCGTACCGAGCAACAGCGAGACGTTGGCCGTCATTTCCGGGCGTAATGTCTTCCCCTGGAAATCCTCGATCTTGATAGTCACGATATAGTTGACCACGTTGTCCTGGATCACGGCGGCCGGGTAGATGGCGGTCACCGTGCCCTTGAAGTCGTTCTCCATGTAGGTGTCCACCGTGAAGGTGGCGCTCTGCCCGACTTTGATCTTCCCGATATCGCTCTCGTCGACGTAGGCGCGGACCTCGAGCTTCTTCAAGTTGATGATGGTGACGAACGTCGGGGCCGAGAAGCTGGCCGACACCACTTCCCCTTCCTGCGTTGACACCGACGCCACCACGCCAGAGATGGGAGCGGTGATGCGGGCATAACCGAGCTGTATCCTCGATGACTCCAGGTTGGCCTGTGCCTGCTTCAGCTGGGCCTCGGCGACCTTGACGTTCTTCTGGGAAAGGTCGTATTCCTGTCGGGAGATCAGCATCTGCTCAAAAAGTGCTTTCTGCCGGGCGTTCTCGGACACTGCATATTCATAAGTTGCCTGGGCGGTGATCAGCGCGGCCTCGCTCTGCAGCAGCTTGGCCTTTAGGTCCAGCGTGTCTAGCTGGGCGATCTGCTGACCGGCTTGCACGTAATCGCCGATGTTGGCGTACAGCTTGGTGACGATGCCGGATATCCGGGAGCCGACCTTGACCTCGGCCCCGACCATTGGCTTGATGATGCCGGTGGCTGTCACCGAGGAGTTGATGTCCCGGCGCGTTACGCTGACAGTCTGCATGGCGGCATTATCCTTCTTCCCGCAACCGGCGAACCCGGCGACGGCCAGTGCCGCCAACGCTACGAATAATTTTGAATAATGAAGGCAGGTTTTTGTCATGACAAAAGCTCAAACGTGAAGATTATGCGGTCGTGGTCATCTGCAGACCAATCGATGCCGGGCCAACGGTTATCGGAGCAAGAAATATGAAACGGGCAAGACCCCGAGAATGATGTAAAATATCTGCACCCGGAATAACAATAGTAACAGGGCTACGAGCGCCACGCCGAGGGTCCTGTAGTCAGTAATTGCCGCCGGGTACAACTTGATGGTAAGATGGGCAAGCATGCCAGCCAGCGAAAGACCTGCACCAGCCAATATGGGACGGATGATCCGGTTGTGCTTGATCCGCTGCAGAAAAGGGGACAACGATGTAATCATCACAAAACTGGGCGAGAACATCGCCAGGGTTGCCAGGGTCGCGCCGAGAAACCCGCCAACCACGTACCCAATGAATGTCGATGTTATCACTATTGGACCAGGAGTCAGCTGCCCCAGGACCAGCGCATCTATAAACTGATGTTGCCCTAGCCAATGGCGATTAACGACAAATGCGTGCTCTATTAACGGCAACGAGGCCCATCCGCCGCCTATCGCCAGGAAATCGATTTTCATCAGGGTATAACCCATCTCGCCAAGCCTGCTGCCCCCAAGTCGCAGTAAAATAAAAAACCCGAATAAGACGGATAGCGCGCCCCAGACAATTGCAAACTGTTGCCAGATGCCTTTTTTCGCAACCAGCGCCGGAACGCGGCCGATGTTGTCGGGAAATACCGATTTGCACGCCAGATTCAACACACCGGCCCCGAGCACAACAACCAGGTAATTAAGCCCCAGGGCAAAACCCGTGAACGATGCCAGGACAACGAAAATGGTTTCCGGTCTCTTGACCGAACATAGGGCCCGGCACATAGTGTATGTGCTCCAGGCCATCAATCCGAGGATCACTGCCCGTAATCCGCTGAGAATCGGGTTCATCCACGGCAAGGTGCCATACTGAAAATACAGTACCGTAAGCGCCAGCATTAACAAAAAGCCGGGCAAGATGAAACTGATGGCTGCGGCCAGCGCCCCAGGCAGGCCTCGTACGACATAACCGCAGAAACTGGCCACCTGGAACGCTGTTGCCCCGGGAATCATCTGGGCCAGCGATACGCCGTCCTTGAAATATTCTTCGTTCACCCAACGTTTTTGCTGGACTATTCGTTTCCTGATCACCCCGACCATAGCGGGGCCGCCGAACGCCACAATGCCCAGCGAAAGGAATTCATAGATTAATTCGGTATATGACGGGAAATTACCACCCGGAAATGTGGATATCTCACCGCTTGGCATTGGCCCTCTTTGCCGTTTTCCCGGAAACAGCGTGATAAGCTTCGAGTAACCTTCCCAATTGCTCCCGCCGCTGCTCGATCTCCTTCGCCCAAGCTGCCAGCAGCTTTTGGCCCTTGGCCGTGATCTGATACGAGCGGCGGGCGGGGCCGGAAGATTTGGTGGCCCATTGCGACTTCACCGTGCCGTTGAGCTCCATCTGCCGAAGCAGACGGTAGATGGCCGCCTGGTCCGGGACGCCATCCTGAAGCCCTTGCTTCTTCATGTCATCCCTCAGGTGGTAGCCGTATGACCGGCCCTTCGCCAGCAGGATCAGGATGGCAGGCATCAGGAACTTGGAGGTGCGCTGGGTATGGCAACCGCACTCCTTCAGCATGTCCTGTCCACAGGAACAGGCTTGCTTCTCATCGCACATGATAAACCTCTCTATGTATATTAGACATATAGATGATACAGGAAGTTTAACCTAAAGTCAAGCCTCTATCACAATTTAATGTTCGGACCTGACGAGGGCAGTAACAGGTTGATGCCCCGCTTGGCTTTAGAGGACTTCTTACGAGAGACTCTTCCGCGCTCCAGGGCGTCGAGGACCTGGTCCGTGACGATCTGGGCCACGTCCGGTTTATGGGGCTTGGTTTTGCGAATCATGTTAGGCTCCTTTCAAGTTGACGTTATCCCTGACAGAGAGTTCCGAAGCTGTCTGCTCCGAGGTAGGATCCCATCGCCTCAATGCGTCCAGGATATGGCCTGACCAGCTGAGGGACAACATTATGCCCCTGATACGTTAGGCCTCATCCTGGGCATTTTGGCAGGCCAGGATAAACTCCCATTGCTCCTGTGACATGGCGTCCTCCTTTAGTTGATGGTTAATGCCTGCCTATCTGACAGGCACAAAAAAGGCCCCATAGAGGCGTCTACAGGGCCTGAGGCAGGGGATTGGAGTCGGGGAGGATAACGGAAAGCCCCATCTCCTTAGTGAGATGAAGCTGTGAGTCGGGGTGTGGAATGTCTATTATTCTTTGGGTTTGATCACAGTGAATCTGCTGTAGTCCGGAATGAATATGTGACCCCGGTATTCACAAATCGCTGTTCGAATCTGCTGGACGATAGACAGCTAAACATCATAAATGCCTGCTCAAATCAGCGGACATTTTGTCGAACCCCGATACCGAAAGGCGGTGGGATTCTCCGCCTGCCGCCATGCAGAAAGCATGGCGGCGGCGGACCAGTATAAAAAAGAGGCAGCTTAGGCTGCCTCTTTCTCTGGTGACCAGTCCCATCAGTCGCTGGTGCTGCACACCCGGTTCCGTCCGTACCTCTTGGCCTGGTACATGGCCGTGTCGGCCCGCTTGAGCAGAGAATCGATGTCGGCGTCCTCATCGTTCAGAACCGACACCCCGATGGAAACGGTGAAGGGCACCCGCTCGCTTCCCGTCACTTTAAGGTTGGTTTCGGACAGCTTGTCCCTAAGCCTCTCGGCCACGGTAGTGGCCTGCTTTAGGTTGGTCTCCGGCAGGACAATGGCGAACTCCTCGCCCCCGATGCGGCCGAAGACGTCGATGTTCCTGATCGTCCCCTGGCTGGTGAGGCTCAGGCACTTGAGCACTTCGTCGCCGGCGCTGTGGCCGCACTTGTCGTTGATCTTCTTGAAGTGATCGATATCGATCATCAGCAGGGCCATGGGCTTCTCCGACCGCCGGGCCCGCATCATCTCGCGCTCCGCCATCTCGAAGAAGTGGCGCCGGTTGCTGATGCCGGTGAGAACGTCGGTCTTGGCCTGGTGCTCCAGCTCGATGGCCTGGACCTCTAACATATTCTTGGCCTTAAGGAGCCTCCCGGCCAGCAGGGCCGTGCCCATCAGAAGCAGGATGATGGACAGGATTCCGGCCGCGTGGTAGCGCAGCTGGGAGCGCCAAGGGCCCAGGTCCTCACTCAGGGCCGAAGAGACCACGATGGTGTAGGGCAGGTCATCGACCCGGTGGAAGGCGCTGATGCAGCGCTGGCCGTCCCAGGGGGAGACGGTGATGCCCTCGAACCGGCCTTGAACGGAAGGCAGGAACATATCCAGCTCCGGATAGGCCGCCCTCTGTCCGTCGGCCTTGGGCACCTGGGGTATATGGAGCAGCAGCTTGCCTACTCCGTCGACCACGGCCACTGCTCCGCTTTTGGCGAACCCCCCTTCCCCGAACAGGCTGGCCATGTTCTTGGCGTAGAGCCCGGCATAGATGACCCCTAAAAGCCTGCGGCGTCCGTTGGCCCTGACGACCCGGGAGTAGGCGAACCAGATGTCCTTGGTGTTCATCTCCTGGAAGGCGCCGGAGCAGTGGACCTCCTCATCGGGGTGCGTGGCCAGATAGGAGTAGTACTCCCTAAAGGAGCGGTCGGCTCCCACGCTGCCTTTGACCGGGCCCTCCCGATCCACCCCGGCTACGAAGATGCCTTTCTGATTCATTACCCCGAAGCCGAAAATCCAGGGATGGGTTTTGATCTTCCTCTCCAGGATGCCGTTTATGCGGCGGGTTTCTCTTTGCCTGGGGCCCCGGGCCAGCGACGGCATCATCCTGCAGACGTCGTCATGGACGTCAAGCATGATGTAGTCTATCTCCCGCAGGGCGCCGGACAGCCGCTCGGCCGAGATCTTGGCGATGTTGGCGTTACGCTGTTTGGCGGCGTCCACCGCCTCCCGGTACGAGCGGGACAGCAGGTAGGCCTCGGCCGCCACCAGCAGCAGGCTGGCCAGCAGGGCCAGAATTATGAAGTAGTTTCTTCTTATCGGCATCCGATGATGGATAGAAGTAAAGAAACGTCAGCCTCTCGTTTTAGTGCCGGAGAGGTCTTTCCCAAAACCCAATTCTAGCATATAAATTTTCCTTATCTTTTATTAATGTTATCACCTAGTCATCGGCTTGTCAATTGATTTTTCATTTCGCCTATCAGAATAGTTTTTGACCACATCAATCAAAAAAGGAGGCATTTGGCAACTGCCTCCTTTTAATTGCTTTTCTCCAAAAATTTACTTCCTGCCCTTTTTTAGGACTTCGTCAACTTTCTCCTGGGGAAGCTTCTTGGTGCAGAAGAACCAGTCGTAGCACTTGATCTCCTGGTCCTTGCCCTCCATCCGTTCTTTGGCCGTGCCGCAGGACCCGGCCGGCGGCACGATGACATCGTCGCCAGGTTTCCAGTCGGCCGGCATGGCCACGCCATAGGCATCGGCCGTCTGCAGGGCCACCACCACCCGGTACAGCTCCTCGAAGTTGCGCCCCAAGATCAGCGGATAGTAGACGATGGCCCGGATGATGCCCTTGGGGTCGATGAAGAACACGGCCCGCACCGCCTTGGTGCTGCTCTCCCCGGGCTGGATCATGCCGTATTTCTTGGCCACCTCCATGGTGATGTCCTCGATCAGGGGAAACTTGACCTCCACGTTCTTCATCCCCCTGTACTCGATCTTCTCCTTGATGGTCCGCAGCCAGGCGATGTGGCTGTAGAGGCCGTCCACCGACAGGCCCACTAATTTGCAGTTGGCCTCGGCGAACTTCTGCTCCAACGAGGCGAAGGTCATGAACTCCGAGGTGCAGACCGGGGTGAAGTCGGCCGGATGGGAGAACAGGATCACCCAGCTGCCGGCGTACTGCTCCGGAAAGTTGATCTCGCCCTGGGTGGTGACCGCTTTGAATGCGGGCGCCCGATCCCCGATGCGGGGCATGGAGAAAGTTGCGTTTTGAACCTCTTCCATTTTCTCTTCCTTTCTATTCGGTTGTTGCTTACTTTTTTCCTCTCGAAGATAACCGCCTTGTTTTTCTTTGGGAGATACAGGCCTCACAAACTCCGTAGAACTGGACGGTGAAGCTCTCGATTCTATGCCGCGCTGAGCTCCGGGCTAACTCGTATATCCTCTTCTGGTCCGCCAACCCCAGATCGAAAACCCGATGGCAGTGCTGACAAATAAAATGATGGTGATGTTCCGTTACCGCGTCGTAGTGAAAAGTCCCATCCCTAAATTTGTTGCCGGCCAGCCGGCCCTCTTCGGCCAGTATCCTCAGGTTGCGATAAACATTTCCCAAGCTGGCCCTGGGCGATTCCAGACGCAGGCGATCGTAAACCTGAAGAGCGGTGGGATGGCTTCCGTCCTCGGCCACTATCTGCCAGATGCGCTCCCGCTGGGCGCTCTTCCGCCTGCTGAAAAGCTTTTTAGTAATCATAATTATTATTAATATATCATAATGATCGGTTTCTGTCAATAGGAAGGTGCCGGCCAGGCCGGCCGGCACCTTTGCTGCTTCCGTTTCCGTCACTTAAAATCTAATCCAGACGGTGGACCTGTCCCGCCCTGCCGGGATGCACCTTCTCTCCCAACAGGCCGATAAAATATTCTGTCGCCTCCTCCCCGGTGCAGTGTCCAGGCACCAGGATATCGGAGACAAGATCTCTTAGCGCCCCGGCCGTCCTGTCCAGGCGCCGGCCGCCCACGCCGCTTAAGTGGAACCCGCCAATGACCGCTCTCACCCGGTCAACTCCCGAGAGGCGGCGGATATGACCCAGCGTGTTCACCAGGCCAGCGTGGGCGCAGCCGGTGATGACCACCGGTCCCTGAGGCGTTTGGATCCACATGGCCAGATCGTCTTCCATAGTATCCGGCGCGGTTCCGGCGCTATCAAGATAGAACGCTCCGCCAATGTCCTCGAAGCTGTGGCTCTTTGGTATCGGGCCGGTCAGCCATACGCCCGGCGCTATCTCCAAAGGGCCCCTGACCCAATTAACCCGTTCCCCGGGCAGACGGCGGAGGGCATTCCATGATTCTTCCGGCATACCAATAAAACGAGCGGTTTGTTGATGGACACTGTACTTGGGTTCCATGGCCGATGGGTGCAGGCTGACTTTGGCTCGTCTGGCTAAAGAGAGCACCGCGGCCAGCCCGCCGCTATGATCGTAATGCCCGTGGCTGATGATGATATCATCGGCCTGGGCCAGATCTGCCCCGAGTTTGATGGCGTTTTCCAGCAGCGCCCCGCCCTGCCCGGTGTCGAACAAGACGCGCCTGTCCGCGGTTTCGATCCACAGGGCCAGCCCGTGTTCCGGCTTCAGGCCCGGCCCGGCCCGGTCGTCCACCAGTATGGTTAGCCGGACCACGGCGGAATCCCCGATCTCGTTTCGTCGGTCAATGGTCGCAGGCGTTATCCCCAGCCTTAAGGGTGCCGGCCAGGTAATCGGACACTATCTTCTTGGGCGGCTCGGCCGGCGCCCCCACCACCACCTTGATCCCCTGCTCGGCGAACAGCGCCTGGGCTCGCTGCCCCATGCCTCCGGCGATGATCACATCCGCCCCCTTTTCCGCCAGCCAACGGGGCAGAAGTCCGGGCTGGTGAGGCGGAGATTCTATCTCCGTCTGTTTGATTATCTGCTTCTTTCCCTCGTCAACATCTACTAAGGCGAAAGCTTCGCAGTGGCCGAAATGCAGAGACAGTTTTCCCTCGGCCAGGGGTATGGCAATCTTCATAGGCCTCCTTTTTTAATAGTTGGTTAACATAATCATTCCCTGTGGTTGCTCATATTGATGGCCGCCCGGACCATCTCCCCCATGGCCTTGGCGGTTTGGCTCTGGCCGAATTGCCTCAGGTATATCCGTCCGTTATCGCCGGATTCAGCCAGGGCCGGATCTATGGGTATCGAGCCCAAGAAGGGAACTCCCAGATCCTCGGAGATCTTCCTGCCCCCGCCCGACCTCAGGATCGGAGTAATCTGTCCGCAATGGGGACAGGCGAAGCCGGACATGTTCTCCACCACTCCCAGCACCGGCACCTCCAGCAGCCGGCAGAAAGTGATGGACTTGCGCACGTCTACCGCCGCCACCTTCTGGGGCGTGGTGACGATGACGGCTCCGTCCGGCTGGATTAGCTGGCAGACCGAAAGCGGTTCGTCCCCGGTGCCGGGCGGGGAATCGATCACCAAGTAGTCCAGCTCTCCCCAATCGGCATCCTTGAGGAACTGTTTGATCACCCCGTATTTCATGGGGCCGCGCCAGACCACGGCGTGGTCGGGGTTCTCCAGGAAAAAGCCGATGGAAAGCACCTTGATCCCCCCGGCATCCACCGGGATCATCTCCCCCTCGGGTCCGGTAACCTTAGCGCCCTCCAAGCCCAACATGGTGGGGATGCTGGGCCCGTGGATGTCGATGTCCAGGAGGCCGACCCTCTTTCCGGCATCGGCCAGTGCCGCCGCCAGGTTCACCGCCACCGTGCTCTTGCCCACCCCTCCCTTGCCCGAGAGCACCACTATCTTATGGCCGATGCGGCACATCCTCGATTCCAATTTCTGTCGTTCCCGAAAATCCTCCTGGCTTTCCTCGGGCCGGCGGCTCTTGGCCTGGCAATCGGTTTTCCCGCAGCTTTGACAGGAATTCGCCCTTCCGTTTTCTTCCAAAATATCAGCCATTACATCGCTCCCCTAAGTTTTTACATATTTCCTTCCAAACTCTCCGAATGTCCTCGGCCGACGGCGCCCCCGTCTCCACCGCCGCTTTGGCCTCGATCTGGGCTCTGGTCACCTCCGGGTCGTAGCGGATCCGTCCGGCGATTTTTGCCCCGGCCCCGGCCGCCTCCTCCTCGATCCTTGCGGCCTTCTCCGGATTGAGGTCCCATTTATTGACGCAGACCACGGCCGGCACCCTGAAGTGTCTGGCCAAGGAAAGCACCCTCAGCAAATCGTGCTCGCCGGAAACCGTGGGCTCGGTCACTATCAGGGCCAGAGAGGCGCCGGTAAGCGAAGCGATCACCGGGCAGCCGATGCCCGGCGGGCCGTCAATGATCAGCAGCCGGCGGCCGGCCTCCTGGGCCAGCATCCTGGCCTGGCC
>Ga0272448_1004376_pt1 | contig 16139 bp, 14 predicted proteins | sample YNPCB0191_FD_202220 | JGI IMG/M metagenome (GOLD analysis project Ga0272448, IMG submission 202220) | Hot spring sediment microbial communities from Yellowstone National Park, WY, United States - YNP-CB-019-1 | ecosystem: Environmental > Aquatic > Thermal springs > Hot (42-90C) > Sediment...
TCAAGCCAGAATGGATTAAAACCATGGCCAAAGATGCCATTGTTTTTGCTGAAGCCAACCCGATTCCTGAAATCTGGCCCTGGGAAGCCAAAGAAGCTGGCGCCAGAATCGTGGCCACCGGGCGTTCGGACTTCCCCAACCAAATCAACAATTCTCTCGGCTTCCCCGGCATCTTCCGCGGCACGCTGGATGTCAGAGCTAAAACAATTACCGATGAGATGTGCATTGCGGCTGCTTATGAATTAGCCAAGGTGGCTGAAGACAAGGGCATCCATGAAGAATACATCATTCCCAATATGGACCAGTGGGAAGTCTTCCCGAGAGAAGCAGCGGCTGTTGGTCGCAAAGCCATTGAGCAAGGCGTGGCCCGTAAGGACATACCGGCTGATGAGCTGTATAAGATGGCGGAAGCCACCATCCGTAAAGCCAGGGAAGAAGTCCAGTTCCTGATGAAAGAAGGCTTTATCCCGGACCCGGATAAATAACACGAATCTACAAAATCGTAACATCGAAGGACAAAGGCCCGGGCCAAAAATCCCGGGCCTTTTTCTTTGGGGTCGGACCATGCCATCTTATTTAAAATCAAAGATTTAAGCCTTGTTCTCTGGCGTGATATGAGCCCAAAAGCCAATTTGGATCAACCTGGATAGGAATAAGAAGTCAAATAAAATTACAGACATAGACAAAATTATATTATCTGCAGCCAAATAAAAAACAGGCTTTTTGCTTTAAAAACAGTCCGGAGAGGTTTCCCGGGTTTTATAGCTGTTTCTTCGCTTAACTTATTGAAAACAAATGATTACTTATGGTCCGACCCCTTTCTTACCTTTCTTAACCGACCCCTTTCTTTACCCCTTTTTTAACCCCTTTCTATTATGGTCCGAACTCTTTCTAAACTGCTCTTCTGGATTTTGCGGCCCTGGACCAGATGCGGCCACGGGATAACCGCACCGGATTCTGACCCAAAAAGAGAGTAACCCAGCAAAATAAAAATTTCTTCTCCCGCTGATGTTTTTTCCAGTCGTAAATTCAGTTGTAAATAAAGTTTATAGACATGGATGATATAATTAATACTTAATAAAATTTTAAATTAAACCTAATTCTTCATTTTAAACTAAAATGAAAGCCTGTTTGTTTAAGGCAGCAGTAATCTTCCTGGTTTTGTTATTCCTTTTAGATACTATGGTTTATTCATTTCCGCTCCAGAACAGAGAAGACCAACCGCCCGCTTCCCGGAATAATAATCAAAACAGCAGTCAGAAAGATAAAACGCTTTATCATCCGAGAACTCTTCGCGCCATCACCTCTGAAACACTTCTCCTTGGTTCTTCCACAGCCCAGTACTGGAGTAATTACAATAAGTTCACTGTGGACTGGCAATTTACCTGGAAAACTTTCGGGCGAAAATTTTTCACCGCAGAATCTCCCCGTTTTGATTCCAATGCTTTTTATTTTAACTGGTCTCATGCCTGGGCCGGTGCGGGTTATTATTCTATGGCCAGAATTAATGGTTTAAACAATCGTTCTTCTTTCCTTTTTTCCTTAACCAGCGCGGCCCTCTGGGAAACAGTGATTGAATGGCGGGAGATAATTTCCTTGAATGACCTGATATTTACCTCTTTTGGTGGTCCGGCTATTGGCGAGCCGCTTTATCAAATTTCCTCTTATTTCAGCCATAAGGAAGGGGCCTTGAATTATCTGGCCGGCTTCGTTTTTAATCCTTTTCTTTATCTTAATAACCTCATTGACTATTTAACCTCTAAACAAAAATTAGATTATAACAGCGCTCCTCTACCGGCTTGGCATTACTTTGTTTTTTATCTTGGCCTTCAGCAAGATTTAGTCACCCCGTCCGGCAGTCAGGCCGTGGCTCAGAGCGGTCTCTGGAACAGGTGGTTTACCCTGGGCTTTGACCTGGCCACGCAGACCCTTGATACGGAAAAGAGCAGGAATAATAATTCTGGATTTTACTCTGATACGCTGGCTTCAAGCTTTTCTCTGGACTTGGCCTTTAGCCAGTCAGGTCTGGAAGAAATTAACGGGCGAACCGCGGCCGTGCTTTTCGGCTGGAATTGGTTCAAAAATAAATCAGAAAAAGAAGGGGAGACGGCAGCCGACGGGAGTTATTTCCTCGGCTATGGTGTGGCTTTTGAGTTGTTTAAAAAAAGAGCGGTTAGCTGGTACGATAGCCGCCATGAAGTACCGCCAGGTGAACAGGTTACGATGGATAATGCCCGCCTGGAAAGGCCCAGGCCCACTCAATTTACGGACAAACTGGCAGTCATCAGCCCGGCTGGCCTGGTCTTGGCCTTGAACCGCAGCAGACCCGGGTTTGACCTGAGGTGGACTTCAGGCATCTATGCTGATTTTGCCATGGTTAACTCTTTGCCGTATAACCGCTTCACAGCTCTATCAGATAATAGCGGCGTAAAAACTACTTTACTCAACTGGGGCTATTATTATGCCCTGGGCACAACCGTTTCCTCTAACCTGGAACTGAGCTATGGTCGCTGGCAATTAAGCGGCAGGCTAAAATGGCAGAGCTATCGCTCTATCCAGGGTTTGGACCGTTATCAGTATACTGGTCTTATCACGGAAGATTTCAAACTTGGCGATACCTGGTTCAGGTGGAAATTCAGACTGGTTTATAGGCTAGGAACTTCGCCGGTGGAGCTGGGACTTACAGCTGAGAATATTTACCGTCATGGCTGGCTGCTTACTCTGACTGATCATTATTCGGAATATCGCTATTGTTATCAAATAGGGTTGAGGCTTTAATTTAAATATTCTCTCGAAGTTAAGAGCCTGGTTTACAAATCTTCTTTTTACGCCCTTTAAATCCTATTAAAATAGTATATTTTGCCTATTCTAAAGGTGAAAAATTGAGTTTAGTTTATAAACATTTGACGGCCAAATGTTTAAGTCCATGAACTCATAAATGTATTTGACAAGGGGGGTAATTTGTGCTAATAATCATATCAATCTCCATCCGGAAGGGTGGAGGGAAGAAGGATAAAAATATGAGCACGGATGGAGAAAATTCTCTGTCAGACTTTTTAAGCCCTCCATAGTTTTCACACCAAGAAAGGGTTATATTCCCGCCTCTGTTAAATGAAGCAGAGGTTCTGGGAATAGGGGGAATAAAAATAATTCTAATCAAAGCGTGATAAATTAGAAGAAAGGAATTAGGCCATAAAATAAAAAATCATCAGAAAGGAGGTAAAAACCATGAAAAATCTGATGAAACTCTCAGTCCTGGGCCTTTTAGTGGTTTTCCTGTTTACCAGCTGCGCCAAGCAGCCGACTCAACAGATAAACGATGCTAAGGCTGCCATCAGCGCAGTGGAAGCCGCCGGCGGCAATATTTATGCCAAGGTAGAGCTGAAAAAGCTCAACGACGACTTCAACGCCGCCATGGACGAAGTGAACGCTCAGAGCAAGAAGCTGTTCAAGAAGTACGGCAAGGCCAAAGAGATGCTGGCCAAGGTTAAAGCTGACGCTGAAGCCGTTAAAGCCCTGATCCCGGCCAGAAAAGAAGAAGCTAAGAAGAATGCCCTGAACGCTCAGAACGAAGCTAAGGCTGCTTTTGAAGAAGCCAAGGCTCTGCTGGAAAAAGCTCCCAAGGGCAAGGGCACCAAAGCTGACATTGAAGCCATGAAAGCTGACCTGGCTGGCCTCGAAGCTCAGCTGAATGAAGTCCAGGCTGCCATTGACAAGGAAGACTATTTTGGCGCCAAGGACAAGGCTGTTTCCATCAAGGAAAAAGCCAACGCTATCGCTGAACAGGTTAAAGCTGCTATTGAAAAAGTAAAAGGCAAGAAAAAATAACTTGCCTGCAGGAATTCTATTCTGACAGGAGCCGAGTTGAGTAGTGAAGCTAAAGGCAGTTGGTGCAGCACTCGTATTGTTAAGCCTGTTTAGCCTGATTTTTATCGGACAAAGCTGTCAAACGCCACCGGCTCCTCCAGAGGTAAAGGAAGCTCTGGCTCAAGAGCAGGACCTCTGGAGGGCCGGTGCTTCTTTTTTTGCCCCCAAAGAGTATGAAGCTTACCGCCAGCACCTGGATGAGGCCCGCAAGTTTTTTAACCAGGAAGAGCTCAAGATAGGTTATTTTAGAAATTATGATAAAGTGCGCGAGCAATTCCGCCAGGTGTTGGAGGAAGGGAATAGCCTTAAAAACCTGGTAGAAGCAAGAAAAGCTCAGGCCGCCGGTGAAATCAGGTCCCTTAAAAACAGCCTTTATGAGCGCTACCGCATTTTTGACAGCTTCAGCCTGGAGCTAACCATGCGCAATTTTTCCCGTCAGCATCTGGCTCAAGCGGATGTTATGTTTAAGGAAGTAGACCGCTTGCTGGAGCAGGGAAAGTATGACCAGGCGCGGGAAAAGCTCAAGGCCGTAGAAAGCCTTCTGAACCAGGCGGAAAACATCCTCAGAAGACAGCTGGAAAGATACATGGACCCCGCCCAGGTAGCGGCCTGGAAGAAGATGGCTGAAAGGGCGGTAAAAAGGTCTGAAGAAACCAATTCACTTTTGATTCTGGTCAGCAAGCTGGAGCGCCGGCTGACGGTTTATAAAGATGGTAAACCCATCAAAACCTACGAGGTCGGCCTGGGGTTTAACGGACTGGCTGATAAACTGCATGCCGGCGATGATGCCACGCCCGAAGGCGAGTATAAAGTCATCAGGAAGATTGGTTCCAGCAAGTATGCCCGAGCCCTGCTGATTAATTATCCTAATGAAGAAGACGTTAAAAAGTTTAACGAAGCCAAAAAAAGGGGTATCATAACAGAGAGGACCAAGATTGGCGGTCTGATTGAAATACACGGTGGTGGCAAGGATGGTCTGACTCAGGGCTGTGTGGCTCTGGATGATGACGAGATGGAAGAACTGTTCAGGATGATTCCGGTAGGCACGCCCGTGGTTATTGTCGGAACCACGGACCCGAACAATAAGATAATCTCGGTTTTTAAAGGCGAGAAAAAAGCAGAGACAAAATGAAAATCTGGAAGATATTGCTGGTTTTAACCGCGGTCATTTACCTGGCTGTTCTGTTTATTTTTATTCTGGCAGAGATAAAGGACCTCAAGCAGATAAATTCCTGGAAAGAAGTCTACGCTTTCAGGCTGGACCCAAAAGAGAAACTAACGCCAGAGGCGAAAAACAGTCTGCTTAAAAAACAGATTAAGGACCTGCAGCCGAAAGGCGTTTACATAATGGTTGATTCGGCCGAAAACCGGTATTACCTGAAAAAAGATGGTGAAACCATAAAAGAAGGACTGGTTTCTACTGGTAGCGGCGTTATTCTGGTTGACCCATCTGGCAAAAGAAGCTGGGTGTTTGACACCCCCAAAGGAGAATTTTTCGTTAAGTCAAAAATCCAGAACCCGTACTGGGTCAAGCCGGACTGGGCTTTCATTGAAGAAGGTGAGCCGATTCCCAAGCGTATGGAAGACCGGGTAGAAGGCGGAGTGCTTGGTGATTACGCTCTGGGGTTTGGCAATGGCTATTTTATCCACGGCACGCTTTACACCAGACTTCTCGGTCGCAACGTAACCCACGGCTGCGTGCGAATGGCTGACAAAGACCTGGAAGAAGTTTTTAAAGCTTCAAAAATCGGCACCCGGATTTACATTTATTAAATTTCTCAGGCAAAGGGAGATGAAGTTCTTAAGAGAAAGGCAAAATTGCTGGTGGCGCGGCGGGTGAGAAAACCAAGAAAAAGCTGAAGAAAATGTGGGAAGTTAACAAAGTTAAAAGAATTAAAAAAACAGCGCATTTTGGGGCTCTAATTTTATTGGTTAGTCTTCTGCTGGTTAGCCTGGTAAACGTGAGTTCCGGAGAACCTGTTCAGGTAAAAACAAAGGCCGTTAAACAAAGCCAGAAAACAGCTACTGCAGAGAGGAGCTCGACGGCGGTCCAGAAAAAGCCCCAGCCCGCTGCCCAGAAAAAAAATGTGGCCAGACCACCGCAGGAAAAGGTAGGTGCGGACCAGGCCGAAACTGGTGAGCCGATCAGGGACAGAGCCAGGCTGCAGCTGGTCAAAGAAAACAAATTCCTGGAAAAGGAGCTGAGTCTGGCCAAAAACCCGCAGTATTATTTTGTCCTGAACCTCAGGGAGAAAAAAATTGAGCTCCGGGCCAGGGGGATGGTGCTCAAGAGCTGGACAGCCAGGGATATCAGGTACTCAGGTCCAGCTGTACCTCTGGAAATCACCACCCTGGAACAAAAAACAGCACTGAAGCCGCCAAAACGGCTGCTCATCAACCCGGCAGAAAATCAGAAGCAGGAGGAGGCCACGGCTAAACCGGGAGAAAAGAAAGATGACCAGGCTAAACAGGATAAATCCGGCGCGGCTTCAGGTTCTGGCACGAGCGACAACTTTGAAGTACAGGCTCTGGAAATAACTGACATGCCCACTTCCTATGAACTCATCATGGACAATGGGTTGCAGATTTCCGTGAGAAGCCTGGGAAAAGAAAAAAGCAAACAGCGTCGGGAAATGATTTCCTGGTACCTGATAAGGCCGATTAAGAACTTCCTTTCCAGGAAAAAAGAAATTAAGCCGCGAATGATAATTTATTTTGAGAAAGAGCGCGACGCCCAGGGCATCTACTGGGCCTTCATTGACGGCCTCAAGGGACTCATCTGGCTCCCCTAAAAATGGGGACCCAAACTAAATTTCCACAAACTATATTTCCATTTTTTTTCATATCCCTCATCCAGGAAGTCCGAGTACGTGCGCATGCTCTCTTTTTTGCGTGCTGATTATTGGGTGAAGGCTGATGCTAATTATTAAGGTCAAGAAAAGGACAGAGAAGAAAAAGTCCATACTTTTTACCTGTTGTCAATCCTGCTGGTTTGGCCAGGAGCCTGAGTTTATAGATAACAGAATAACTTTTTTAGTTTTCAAATTTAATTTTTAAACAGCCTGAGCAGACAGCTATAAGTATAAATAAAACCCGTCTAAAAGCCGTCAAGGTAACAACCAAGCTATGTAGACATATATTTAAAGATAAACAGGAAAAAGCGTGTATGCAAACGTATCTGCGCCTCAACGCCAATGCCCATGTCCACAAATTAATGACCAATTAATTGCCAAAAATCATTACCCCAGCTTTTAACCCAGGCCCCCTTCTAAAGCCTTTTTACCTTCATGAGGCTCCAAAAAGCTCGGCCCTTTCCCCCGCCAAAATAAAAATTTTCTAAATTATTGATAATAAATAAATAAAAATTTCAAAAAAACTTGACAAAATAATACTCAACTTTTATATTAATAATAAGCTAAACAGCTAACGAAACAGAAAACAGGAGGACGAAAATGGGTAAGATAATAGGAATTGACCTCGGCACTACCAACTCCGTCGTAGCGGTCATGGAAGGCGATAAGGTTACGGTCATCCCCAACGAAGAGGGAGGCCGCACCACACCTTCTGTGGTCGCTTTCACCAACAAGGGTGAAATACTCGTCGGACAAGTGGCCAAGCGTCAACGTGTGACCAACCCGGAGAACACCATCTATTCCATCAAGCGCTTCATGGGGCGGCGCTACAACGAAGTTCTGAACGAGATCAAGCAGGTCCCATACAAGGTAGTTGAAGCTCCAAACGGTGATGTTAGGGTGGTGGCTCAGGGCAAGGAGTATTCTCCACCGCAGATTTCTGCCTTTATCCTGCAGAAGCTCAAAAAGGCGGCTGAAGATTACCTGGGCGAGAAAGTAGAAAAAGCGGTCATCACCGTCCCAGCCTACTTCAACGATGCCCAGAGAAAGGCCACCAAAGATGCGGGCACGATAGCCGGTCTAGAAGTTGTTCGTATCATCAACGAACCGACAGCTGCGGCCCTGGCCTACGGCATGGACAAGAAGAAGGACGAAATCATCGCTGTCTACGACTTCGGTGGCGGTACTTTTGATATCTCCATCCTGGAAGTCGGAGAAGGCGTGGTTGAAGTTAAGGCCACCAACGGTGATACTCACCTGGGCGGTGACGACATTGACCAGCGCGTCCAGGACTGGATAGTGAGCGAGTTCAAGAAGGAAACGGGCATTGACCTGACCCAGGACAAGATGGCCCTCCAGCGGCTTAAAGAAGCGGCGGAAAAAGCCAAGATTGAGCTCTCCACCATGATGGAAACCGAAATCAACCTGCCGTTCATCACCGCTGACGCCACCGGCCCCAAGCACCTGCTGATGAAACTCACCCGGGCCAAGTTGGAACAACTGGCTGAAGACATCGTCATGCGTTCCATCCCGCCCGTGAAGCAGGCTCTGGAAGACGCTGGCCTCAAGCCGGAAGACATTGATGAGGTCATCCTGGTCGGTGGTCAGACCAGAATGCCCATGATTCAGAAGCTGGTGCGCGATTTCTTCGGCAAAGAGCCGCACAAGGGCGTTAACCCGGACGAAGTGGTGGCGGTCGGCGCGGCCATTCAGGGCGCCGTCCTGGCCGGTGAGGTCAAGGATGTGCTCCTGCTCGACGTGACCCCGCTGAGCCTGGGCATTGAAACCCTGGGCGGTGTTTTCACCAGGATGATTCCGCGCAACACCACCATCCCGACTCGCAAGAGCGAAATCTTCACCACCGCGGCTGACAACCAGACCTCGGTGGAAATCCACGTGCTGCAGGGTGAACGCGAGATGGCGGCCTACAACAAGAGCCTCGGTCGCTTCCATCTGGATGGCATTCCACCGGCACCACGCGGTGTACCGAAAATTGAGGTCACTTTTGACATAGACGCCAACGGCATTCTGCACGTCTCGGCCAAGGACCTGGCTACCGGCAAGCAACAGGCCATCACCATCACCGGTCACAGCGGTCTGGACGAAAAGGAAATTGAGCGCATGGTCAAAGAAGCGGAAGCTCATGCGGCCGAAGACCGCAGACGCCGCGAAGTCATTGACGCTCGCAACCAGGCTGACCAGTTGATTTACAGCATAGAAAAACTGCTGCGCGAAAACCGCGACAAGATTCCGGCTGATGAAGTAAACCGCATAGAACAAGAGATTGCCAACACCAAAAAAGCCATGGAAAGCGACAACCTGGAAGCCATCCGCGGCGCTATGGATGCTCTGTCCCGGGCTTCGCACCGGATAAGCGAGATACTCTACCGTCAGGCCGGTGGTCAGCAGGCTTCCGGTCAGTCAGATGCCGGCTACCAGAGCTACACGCAGAGCGGTGGTAGCGCCAGCGGCAGCAGCGGCGACGGCAAAGGTGATGACGAGGTCATAGACGCTGAAGTAGTTGACGACGACAAGAAACATTAAGAAAATTAGTAGCCTGTGCTAACAAAACGCTCAGGCTACCTGGCTAAAGTACTTAGCCGCTTAACTGCTGGCGTGGGTCGGGCTGATGGCTTAGCCAGTCTCGAAGCCAGCCAGCGTTAAACTTGGAGCTCAAAATAGGCTCCGACACACTATGGCGAGCTGAAGATGAGCGGATGGGCTGAAGGCGGCTGTTCTGCCGGCCGGGGATCGGGACCGGCGGAACAGCTGCCAGCGCCCGCCTGTTTTAGCGCTGAGGCAGGCAAGCAAGCGAGGAGCGAGGGCAGAAATGGCCAAGAAAGATTATTACGAGGTTCTGGGGGTTCCGCGGACCGCTTCTCAGGCTGAAATCAAAAAAGCCTACCGCAAGCTGGCCCGCAAGTACCACCCGGACCTTAACCCCGGCGATAAATCGGCGGAAGCCAAGTTCAAAGAAATCCAAGAAGCCTATTCTGTCCTGAGCGACCCGAAAAAGCGTGCCCAGTATGACCAGTTTGGTTTCGTCGGTGATTTTGCCGGTAGACCCGGCGCTGGTCTTGGTGAGCCGGGCGCTGGCCCCTTCACCGGTGGTTTTGAAGGTTTTGATTTTTCTGAGTACGGCACCTCTTCTTTCCGGGACTTCTTTGAAAACCTGTTTGGTGGTTTTCGGGAAGAAGGCCGGGCCCGCTGTCCGCAGCGCGGTGAAGACTTGAACTATTCCATGACCATCAGCTTTGCTGACGCCGTCAACGGCCTGCAGACGAGAATCCGGGTCAACCGTCTGGTGCACTGCCCGGTCTGCGGCGGGAGTGGCTACAGCTCCCTCGGCGGGCAGAGAGTCTGTCCGGACTGCGGCGGCAGCGGCCGGACGTACGTGCAGAAAGGCTTTATGAAATTTTCCAGCACCTGTCCTACTTGCCTGGGCACAGGTAAGGTCAGCGGCGAGGTTTGTGCCAACTGCCGTGGCGAAGGCCGCGTGCCCACCACCGAAACCATCACCGTGAGAATACCGCGCGGCGTTGACAGCGGCTCCAAAGTCCGGGTTCCGGGCAAAGGCAACGCTGGCCCAAACGGCGGCCCGGCGGGCGATCTGTACATCAACTTGGAAGTAACTCCCCATCCGTTCTTCAAGCGGGAAGGAGCTAACATCTACATAAAAGTGCCTATCACCGTGCCGGAAGCCACCCTCGGCGCCAAGATTGAGGTGCCAACCATCTACGGCGAGAAAAAGACCATCCGCATCCCGCCTGGCACCAGGTCGGGGCAGAAGTTCCGTATCAAAGGCGAGGGTGCGCCTTACGTGGGCAAGAATGCCCGTGGCGATATGTACGTAGAAGTGTTTATCGTGCCTCCTTCTCACGTGGACCAGAGAGTGCGCGAGATGATGAAGGAGCTGGAGAAGTTTTACGAAGAAAATCCGCGGAAGGACCTCGGTTGAGGTTTTGAGGTTAGAAGGATGAGGAGCGAAAGGAGGTGAGACGATGCCCAGGAGAAAAAGAAGACCAGAAGAAGCCACTCAGAAATCACCCTGCGGTTATTACCATATCAGCGCCGTGGCCAGGATGTTCAACATTCATCCGCAGACGCTGAGGCTTTACGAGAGAGAAGGCCTACTTAAACCGTCTCGCAGTGAGGGCAACACCCGTCTTTACACCGACGAAGACTTGGAACGGCTGAGCGTCATCCTGAACCTCATCCGCGACCTGGGCGTCAACCTGGCTGGAGTGGAAGTCATCCTGAACATGCGGGAGAGGATGAAAGAAATTGAGAAGCAGGTCAACGAGCTTCTGGAGTACATCAAGTCTGAATTTTTCCAGGGCCGGGAGGAAGAGTTTGAAGCCCGGCGGCGCAACATAAGAAGCATCGTGCCCGTGTCCGTGAGCAAGCCCATGCGCGTGGAACCAGTGACCGAGGAAGAAGCCAGCCCAGAAAAACCCGGTGCCTCAAAGCCAAAGTAAAAAGCACAGGGATAAGCGGGGCAGGGAAGAAAGCGGGTTTGGAGTGATTCACAGAGTCCTGGGGAAAGCGGTCGGTGGTCCGGGTTTCCCATTTCATCTGGATTAGCAAAAAACTCAAAAAACGAGCCCTGACTTTTCCCCTTAATTTTAAACAAATAATTTTAGCTTCATGGATTTGTGGAAAAAAAGCAGGAAAAATATTAGAATTAATTTGCTGTCGGCTGGTAGAATAACAAATTAAAAGAGCGCGCCCATGTCTTACCTGGACCATCTGGAATCAAGGAATCTCAAGCTCTACCTGGAGGAGATTTCTAAGATTCCGCCCATTACCGAGGAAGAAGAAAAACAACTGGCAGAGCGCATAAAAAAAGGCGACCCGGAAGCCATCAAGCGCCTGATTGAAGGCAACTTGCGCTTCGTGGTCTCCTACGTCAAGAGGTACCAGGGCATGGGGCTCAGCCTGCTTGATTTAATCAACGAGGGCAACCTGGGCCTGGTGGAAGCCGCCCGGCGCTATGACCCTGACCGGCATGTAAAGTTCATTTCCTACGCCGTCTGGTGGATAAGGCAGGCCATCGTCCATGCGCTGTCGCAGTCGTCGCGCTCCTTCAACCTGCCGCAGAAAATCTCGGACAAGATCACCCGGATGAACCGCGAGTACGAAGCCCTCAGGAAAGAGCTGGGCCGCGAGCCAACACGGGAGGAAGTGGCGGAGAAGCTCCGCCTTACCCCCGAAGAAATCGCCGACCTGGAACTCATCCAGGAGAAGGGCCTGTCGCTCAGCGATAAAATCAGCGAGGACGAGGACCTGGAAGTTGGCGACCGGGTGTCGGATGAGATGGCTCCTTCGGTAGAGTACCAGATTATCAAAAATTCCATAGAACAGCAGATTCGCGAGGTGCTCAACGAGCTGGATGAAAGAGAAGCCCTTGTGCTAAAATTACGCTTCGGCATTGACGGTGAAGAGCCGATGACGCTTCAGGAAATAGGCGACCGGCTCGGTCTGACGCGAGAAAGAATCAGGCAAATTGAACAGAAGGCCATGCGCAAGATGGCCAGGTCTCAGACTCTAAGACAACTGAGAGGATACCTCAACTGATGGCTGACGAAATTAAAAACGCGGTTAAAAACTCGGGTAGAAACGCAGGCAAAAACGATGAGATAGAAGCGCGAGAAAATGCCCGCGAAGAGGAGAAGGTCTGCCCCATCTGCCAGGGCACGGGCTGGGTGGTAGAAAAAACTCCCAAAGGGCCGGTAGCCAGGCGCTGTAAATGTTTTACGGAAAAGCAGGCGCTTCTTCTCCTGCGGCAGGCCCGGATACCAAAGCGCTACGAAAACTGCACGCTTGATAATTACGAGGTTCATCATCCGTCGCAGGGCGATGCCCTGAAGATTGCCAGGAAGTTCGTGAAAAATTACCCGGCGCAGGAAGTGGGGCTTCTTTTCATCGGGCCCTGTGGGGTGGGGAAGACCCACCTGGCAGTGGCCGTCATCAGAGAGCTTATCATCAAGAAAGGTGCCTACTGCTTGTTTTATGATTTCAGAGAGCTTATCCGCGACATCCAGAACTCCTACACGCCGGACAGCGAGGTGAGCGAGACCGACATCCTGGCGCCGGTGTTTAACTGCGAGGTGCTGGTGCTGGACGAGCTGGGAGCGAAGCGGCCGACAGCCTGGGTAGAAGAGACGATTTTTTACATCATCAACTACCGCTACAACCAGAAGCGCGTGACTATTTTCACCACGAATTACCTGGACGTGGAAGAAGAGCCGGACCGCCGCGAATCTTTTTACAAGAAAGGGGAGGAAACGCTGGTGGACAGGGTGGGGGTGAGGCTGCGGTCGAGGCTTTACGAGATGTGCAAGGTGGTGAACATTGCCGGAGAAGATTACCGTAAGGTGGCCAAGCAGGCCAGCTATCGGTTTTGAAGAGAGCTTGGGTTAGTAAGTTTGATCTGGTAGGTGGGGCGAGGGCGGGAGTGGGACTGAGTTGAGACAGGCCGTTTTAAGTCTAAGATAATCAGGTCTAAGATGATTTAATTTGATTTGGTCCGGCGCGGTGACAGAAGAAAAAGAAAGAGGGAAAACGGTCGGGTGGCGGCGTTTTTTGGGCCGTTCGTTCGGCTGAAAATCTACGATGAAAAATAAAAAGAATGTTAGAAAGAGCCTTAAGCTCAAGTAAATTTTTTAGCGCATTGCTATTGAAAAAGAAATCAAATTTTGTTATATATAAGAAAGCCTGCTCCTCGGTAGCTCAATCGGCAGAGCGGGTGGCTGTGGCTATCGCAGCTTCCACGGGAAACCGTGGTTGAAAAACCGGGTGAATTCAGGGAAGCCTGCCCTTCGCCGGTGGCGGAGAATGGTAACCCTGAGCCAAGCCCTGAGCAACGAGCTCAGGGAAGGTGCAGAGACTAGAGCTTCGGCTCGTACTCCGGAGGTAATCCGGGGGAAGCGCCCGGCACCCTCCCGTCAGGTAACTGACGCGGGTGATGAGATAGTCCAAGCCCAGGAGAAATTCTGGGGCACTTGTAACCACTAGGTTGCAGGTTCGAGTCCTGCCCGAGGAGCCATTTCTTCCCTTATAAAACCCTCCAAATTGTGTTCATGTTTTTTGTTAACATAGGATAAATAAACAAGCCTTCGCTCGATTTTAAAGGATTTTACCCCTAAATATTCACCTGAGAAAAAGGCTGAATTGTTAGCGTCCTATAATTTTGTCATCTTAATTCCGACCAATTAAATTAAAATTGATAAAAAAATGCTTGATAGAGGTGATATCACATATGATATCATTATAAGGCAATTAAATGAGCATTAATAAATTAATTAATAAGCTTAAAGATAAGTATCGGCGAAATGAGAAGCTTCCGGAACTAAGGGAAGAAGAAGTCTTGAATATAATAGAAAGCACCTTTGAGGATTATGAATTTAAAAAGGGCTCACATATCGTTGTTAAAGATTCACGCTTAAAGAAATACGCAGAAATGAACCCGCTTAGTGAGTATGGTCGAAATGGACAGCTAACCGTAGAGGTAAAACATGGACAATATGTAGCGCGCATTTATATAAAAAAAATTTTGCAAGCAATAGAAATTTGTGAATTAATGGAGGAAAAAGGTGAAAAGGAAAGCTGAAAAGAAAGATATCAACTATTATATGAAACTTAAATATAAAATTGAGGTCGTTCCTATTCCTGAAGAAGACGGTGGGGGATATGAGGCGCGCATTCCTCAGCTCGGAAAGGCGGCCTTTATAGGATATGGTGAGACGGTTGAGGAAGCCCTGGCGCATCTTGAAGTTGTTAAGCGCGACCTTTTCGAAAGTTATCTTAAGGACGATGTACCAATTCCTGAGCCAGAGAAAGAAGAAGGGAAATACAGTGGGCGCATCCTGCTCCGTGTTCCGATTTATCTTCATAAAGAACTAAGCGAGCTCGCCAGAAAAGAAGACATCAGCCTAAATCAGCTATTAAATCACCTGATCGAACGCGGCCTTGCCTCTTTAAAGTATGAAGACAATTCTATTAGCCTTACAAAACAAACCAACCAATCTTTAATTGCAAAAGTATATGAGCCGGTATCTGCATATAAATCCAAAAAAATGGCAATAAAAAAGAAATAATTAATTAATCTTCTTCAGCAAAGTAATCATTATCGATTTTTTTAATCTCAATTGTCTTTTGAACATAAACTCCAACATTATGTTCTATCATTAGCTCGGCGAGCTTTTTGCCATCAATTAGTACTATCTTTTTATCCAAAGATTTTGGGAAGTCCTCGGCATCTTTTGAAAAGTAAGATGTAGTAATAAAAATGCCTTTGCTCGCTTTCTTGCCCAGAAGAGCGCCCGCAAATTTTTGAATTTCTGGTCTGCCTACTACATTGTCCCAACGCTTAGCTTGAAGGTAAATCATATCCAGACCCAGTTTATCTTCTTTTATTATCCCATCTATGCCCTCGTCTCCTGGGCCACCAGTCAGAGAGCCAGCCTCTTTTAGGGCGCCGCCATAGCCCATTTTCAGCAGCAGCTCTAATACCAGATTTTCAAAGAAATTAGGGCTCATTTTCTTTACTTTTTCCAAGAGTTCATCTGCCAGCAAATCATTGATTAGTTTGGCATTTTTCTCGATAGCTTCTTCGGGAGTTTCAAATCGGTTTTGCTCATCCTCTATAGCTTGACCCGATACAGTAGCTTCCCTCCATTTTCTAAAATCTTCATAATTCATAAGAGTCCTAATATTTATTTTATCTGGGTTTGATTCTAATAGCTTAAGTCCTTCTTCTGTTATCGCATAGTGAGCCCTTTTTGTCCTTTTGATTAAACCAGCCTTCAACAGGTACGTTCTTGTCCAGCCCACACGATTATTAATAATTGCCTGGTTTCCACTTGGAAGCAATAACTCTCGTTCCTCTTTAGATAAGCCAAAATAATCGGATACCTTATCAATTATTTCCGAGATTGAATATTCTTTACCATCAGATATTACTTTTAAGAATGGAAGCATGCAGGACTGAAAATCTGGTATGGCCATATTTCCTCCAAAGCGTGCGAAATTAAAGCTTATTCTTAGTTAGATTAAAATATCTGAGCAGAATTAATCAAGTTGAGTTGCATAAGGCAAATACAGGCAATTTGAAGGTAATTATAATGGCTGTATTATGTTCAGAATGCTGGGTTTTGGTTATTTCTGTAGATTCAATCGCAGCGAATAACCCTTCACCTTCATGTTAAGCGATTGATGTGCCCTATGAGATAGTCCATTCCAGGAGAAATTCTGGGGCACTTGTAACCATTAGGTTGCAGGATCGAGTCTTTCCCGAGGAGCTTTTATATTAATACAAAAAATATTGAATAAATTTAATGAAACACGTTGGCTTGGATTTCCGGTAAATTGTTTGAGGTCCTATTAATTACTTATATTTTTCGGTTTAAAGCTGACTTC
>Ga0272448_1004377_pt1 | contig 16138 bp, 13 predicted proteins | sample YNPCB0191_FD_202220 | JGI IMG/M metagenome (GOLD analysis project Ga0272448, IMG submission 202220) | Hot spring sediment microbial communities from Yellowstone National Park, WY, United States - YNP-CB-019-1 | ecosystem: Environmental > Aquatic > Thermal springs > Hot (42-90C) > Sediment...
GTTCGGAGAGCTTCCTTATGTGCACTACTTTGAAGGAGATTTCCCGGGGATTTTTCTGCTCAACTATTTCATCCAGGAGACGCTGGGCGAAAGCGTGAGCGCTTTCCGGATTTTTGACCTGCTCTGGCAGAGCGCGACCGTGCTTTTGATTTTTCTGGTCGGCAGCGCAGTCTTTGGAAAACCGATGGCTGGATTCCTTGCCGGGATGCTTTACGCCGTTTATTATTATGGTCTCGGTTACTGGAACACGGGGGAGCGGGACACTTTTCTCCTGCTGCCCTGTCTTGTCAGTTTCTGGTTGTATTTCCGTCGCTGGCCGGAAGAGGCAGGCCTGCAATATTCAGTGCTGACAGGTCTGCTTTTTGGTTTCGCATTTCTGGTCAAGCCCGTCGCGGCGTTGCCGGGCCTGCTTTTTGCCGGGGTTGTTTTCAAATCTTCCCGCTCCAAATACCTGGCAACAGCGCTGTTTGCGCTTTTTGCCGGCCTGCCTTTTTTGGCGTTCCTGGCCTGGTACTGGAGACTGGGACATCTTGAAGAAATGATACAAGTGCTTTTCGTTTTCAGCTCGCGGGTCTATACCAACACCTTGCTGCTCGCGCCCAAAGATTTTCTTTCGGGAATTATCATGACCAAAAGCTTTGCACTCGCGCCCCTGATGGGCCTGGGCATAGCTCTTTATCTAATCTTCGGGAAGAGCCAGGAGCCAACAGCAAGGGCCAACGGCAATTGGCTGCTGGTCTTGTTTGCCGGATTTTTCATGGGCTATCTGGTGCAGGGCAAATATTTCCTCTATCAACAGGCTCCGGTTTCAGGCATGATGAGTATTTTCGCGGGCGCGGGTTGGACGCATTTTCTGGAAAAGTTCGAGGCCTTTCGCTCGGCTAAAGCCAGGCTCGGCCTGGTCATGGGCCTGATAATCCTTTCGCTCGTTATAATGCTGTCAGAGCATGAGCGGCGAAAATTTTTATTTGCCTCTTTGACCATGCGACCGAGCAAGGGCCAGCTCTTGAATCCCTTTTTCCAGCCCCTGGTCCAGGCCGCGGATTATGTGCGCGCTCATACCAGTCCTGATGACAAGCTCCAGGTCTGGGGCGGAGACGGGCTGGTCAATTACCTTTCCCGCCGAAGATGCCCTACCCGCTTCGCGCAAAATTTCCCGCTCACGCTGGCGGCGGTGAGTCCGTCCGGGGCCGAAATCAAGGAAGAGCTTGGCCGGGAATTTTTGGATTCCATCCAAAAAGACCCGCCGGTCTATTTCCTGGTTGAGACCATCTCTCATCACGGCTTCGGGATTGCGAGCGACAAGGAGTTGCTGGTCCAGGCTTACCCGGAGCTTTGGCGTTTGGTTAAGGAAAAATATTTGCCGGAGTACCGACTTCCGTTTCTGGACGGCTTTATAGAATTTTACCGGCTAAGGCCTTTTTCCGGTTCTGCGCCTCATTCGGACGAGCAAATAAAATAGCGCCGGAACCAGTAGGGGGCTTAATCCCGAGGCTTGAGCGTCCGGGTTCAAATGGCATCCGAAGGCGGACTCGTCATCGTCTGATTTTTTGAGGACGGTTATCAGACTTTCGGCAATGGTGCTGTAGTTGGTTCCGTCGTCCACCATCAAGCCCAGGACATAATCACCAGGCTTGTCGGGCTGAAAAGAGATACCGGAGCCGGTCTCGGTTTCCAGGCTGAATGCGACCGGGCTGTCCAGCACGAGCCAGTGATAGTTGAGGGACAGTCCTTCCTGGGCGCTGGAACCGGAACCGTCCAACCAAACAGCATCGCCCTGTTGAATAATTTCGGAAGCGGGCGTAATTTGTGCGACCGGCGCCATCATGCCTCCCTGCCTGACAATCACCGCCTGGGTAATGGCCGCGGCTTTGCCATCCTCCTGCAGCAACTCCAGCCGATAGCTGTCCGGTGCGAGTTGGGAAAGGTCCATATCCAGAGTGAGCATGTTCTGGTCAATGGGAGCGACATTATAAATCGGCCAGAGCGGCTGTCCGGTTTTTTGCGAGACCAGTTGCAGGCTGAAATTCATCCCGGTCATTCCTGCTCCGTAGAGGCAGAAGGAATCCGTGTTCGGGCTGGCATTAAAGACCAGAGGCCCGGAAAGGTAAGGCCAGTAAATACCGCACCATCCTCTTGCCAGGCCCCAGAGGCTGGGAGGCGGGATGTCGGCAGAGCTTGCGGGATATAGCCAGCGCAGGCCTTGCTCGTCATCCCAGTGCAGGGTGCTGCGGCGGAATTCCGAGGGACGCGTGGTCGCGCTCATGGTGGCGGCTCGGAACTGGCTGTGTCCCAAGCCGAGGAAATGTCCCAGCTCGTGGGTCAGGATGTTGCGGGTGTCGGCGGGCGTTCCGGAGAGTGGGTATCCTCCCCAGCGGTAGTCCTGGCCGTTGAGGAAAACATCGGCCTCGGTTATTTTTCCGCTGTATTCATCGAACTGGAGCCAGGTCAGGGCCACGAGATAAGAGCCAAAGAACCATTCGGAGGTGACCAACTCGATGGTGTTCCTGCCGTCAGGCAGTCCCAGCCGGTCGCCAAAACTGCCGGTCAGTTCCACCGTGCCGCCATAGACCAGCCGGGCCGTGCTGCCCTCAACGCCGCTCCAGGTCGATAGAGCCTGCTTCACCGCCCCCTCGTTGCCTCCTCCCCGAAGCAATTTCCGGTCCATGAAAATAACCTGCCTGGCCATGGGCCTGCCCGGGCCGGGCTTCTGGCCGAACCTGTCCGGCCAAAAAGCTTCGGGTCTGCTCAAGTCCTCGGCGGGATGGTAAATGTAATAGCCGTGAAGGAAAGACGAGAGACCAACCAAGACCGCAAGCAAGATTCTTTTCTTCATAGTCCACATACTAATATGAAAAGACCAAAAAAGAAATTCGGCATTCGAAATCAAGGGAGCGGGTTAGTGATTGGAAGAGAGCAGGCTATAATGTTGGAAGGCTGGAGAGGATGGAGCAGAAATTTTTCGCCCGGGACCCGTGGTTCTGGGCCGGTTTCCTGGTTGGAGGATTTTTTCTCGGCCTGACCCTCTGGTTCGGACTGGGGATGGACCAGTCCATTTACTGCTACGGGGCCTGGGTCTGGAGGCACTATCATCTTCCGCCCTATGTCGGAATTTTTGAGCACAACTATCCCGGGATATTTCTGGTTAATTATCTGGCGATGGGGCTTTTCGGAGAGAGCACCCTGGGGTTCAGGCTCTTCGATTTCCTGGTGCAAACGAGCTGTCTGCCCATGATTTTTCATCTGGCGCGGAAACTCGCGGGGACCGGCCTGGCCGGTTTTTTCGCCGCGGTCTTTTATGGAATTTATTATTACAGCTTGGGCGCGAACGGCACCGGACAGAAGGAGACCTTTGTTTTCTGGGTTTTGCTGCTCTGCACGGTTCTGGCTCTGACCATGGAAAACCGGTTCTGGCTCCGGGCCTTTATCATCGGGCTTCTTTTGGGAGGGGCATTTCTGCTCAAGCCTTTTTACGGCTTGGCCTGGCCGGTATTCGGAGTCCTTTTTCTGTCCCAGGGACTGAAAAAGAGACCGGTAATGGTCTGGCTGGAATCTTCCCTCTTCGGACTTTGCTGCCTGGCGCCGGCGCTGATTTTCGTTCTCGCCTACTGGCGGCTGGGGTACATAAACCAGCTTTATCTGAATACGGTCTGGTTCAATTCGGAGGTTTACACCCAAATGACCGACCCGTTTGCACAAAGGCTGGTCTTCGCAACCAGGATTTTGCCGCTGGTGATTTTCCGGGACTATCCCCTGCTGCTTTTGCCCGCGATTCTGGCCAGCGTCCTCCAGGCCTGGAAAGGCGGTCTGGTCAGGGATAAAACATTGTTTGCGCTGCTTGGCTCAATGCTTTTCATCGGCCTGTTCAGCTATTTCCTCCAAGGCAAATACTTCCCCTATCAGCTGGCGGTTTTCATGGGGATGGCATGCATCTTTTCAGGCTGGGCCTCGGGCCTGGCCTGGCTCGCGCTTTCGAACCTCTCCAGGAGCAGGCCGGCGAAAACCATGCTGCTTATTTCGGGATTGGTCTGGGCGGGTATAAACATAACCAGCCTGGACAGCTTCGGCAGATTTTTTGCCGTTCACTATTGTTTCAGGAACTTCACTCGGGCCTATCTTGCAGGATATGGCACGCCCCGGGACTCGCAGCTTTCCGCCAACTATTACCTGGCGGCGCAATATCTCAAGCCGCTAATCAGGCCTCATGACCGCATCGCCTGCTTCGGGCCTTACCCCCTGGTCCCGTTCCTGCTCCGGCAAAGGCTGCCCACCTATTTCCCCTGCGTACATCATCTCCTGCTGATGCGCAAGGACGGGAAAGTCCTGCCCCAACAGAAGCAATGGATACAGGAATTCAGTTCCGATATTATCCAGGCTGGTCCGCGGTTCATCATCGTCTCCGACCGTTTTCCGGGTTTTCAGGACAAGTTTTTCAATTTTATAAACCGCGAGGTCAAGGTTGCGCTGGAAGAGCAGTTCCCGGAGCTTGACCATTTAATCAAGAATAATTACCGTCCTTTAAAAGTCATCGGACATGTCTTGATTTATGAACTCTCTGAACCGGAGAGCAAAACCCTAAAGCAATAACCGCTGTCTTGTCCAAGAAGCCTGTTAAATCCGAAAAACACTCCCAACAGGCTGTTGAAATTTGGCTCTTTTGGTCACATTTATCATTTGCGTCTGATTTTTTCAGGAACGCAGGAAGATTATGAGATTGGAAGGGGCTTTGCTGTCTGGCTGACCGCCTCATAAGCCGGCTTACAGCAGTCAAAGGGGGTCTTCAATTTTGGGATAAGCCGCCTGTTATCAGAGAGCATTTTTAATTCTAAAGGCGCAAAGGACAGAGAGAATTCAAGAGCTTTTGTCAAAAAACAAATTTTTCCGAGCAAGATGGCCGCATTTTTCCGACCAATTCCGGAGTGGGAATGGGGTCAGAGCTTTAGTTGAAAGTTGCGGGAAGAATGATTTTTTCAGCCCCAAGCAGGCGCGAAAAAACTGGTTGGCAGGCCTCACAAAATGCGCTTAAATATTGTCCAGGAAACCGGGTGCAGAACATATGAATCACTCTTGATATGCAAATCCGCCGAAAAGGTTCCGATGAAAATGAGAGATTTTCAACAAGCTGTTAAAGCCCGGATACGCTAACCGGCACATTGGAAGGGTCATTGGTTCCGTCTCCGAGTTGACCGAAATAATTGTCCCCCCAACATTTGGCGCCGCCTCCGGCGAGCACCCCGCAACTGTGATAGCCTCCAGCCGCAATCCCGAGCGCCCCGGAAGTCAATCCATAGACATCCACCGGCGTAAGGCTTGGGTCATTGGTGCCGTCCCCCAATTGCCCCACACCATTATCGCCCCAGCATTTAAGCCCGCCGCCGGTCAGCAACAGGCAGCTGTGCATGCCGCCGGCTGCCACCAAAGCCGCCTGGGAAATGCCCGAAACATCAACCGGGACATTGCTGGTTACGGTGGTGCCATCCCCCAGCTGACCATACAAGTTGCTCCCCCAGCACTTGACCCCGCCACCTTGCATAACCACGCAGGTATGACTCCAGCCCGCGCTGATTTGAACCGCATTGGAACTCAATCCATAGACATCAACCGGCACACTGCTGTCATCCCAAGTCCCATCCCCCAGTTCGCCGTCGCCGTTGAAGCCCCAGCATTTGACCGCGCCCGTTGTGGTAATTGCGCAGGAATGGAAGTCCCCGGCCGCCACCGCCATGACCCCGGCCGTCAGTCCGGAGACATCCACCGGCACCGGGCTGCTTAAATAAGTGCCGTCGCCGAGCTGTCCGAAGGAATTATCCCCCCAGCATTTCACCCCACCTGTGGAGGTGAGCGCGCAGCTGTGGCTGAACCCTGCAGAAATGACGGTCACTCCGGAGGACAGGCCGGACACATCCACCGGCTGGCTGCGGTTCACGGTGGTGCCGTCCCCCAGCTGGCCGAAATAGTTGAAGCCCCAGCATTTCAAGCCGTACGAATAGTTGATGGCGCAAGTGTGAAAGTCTCCCCCATCCACCAGCAGACCGTTGGAAGAGAATCCATAGACCGTGACCGGTGTATTGCTGCTGTTTGCGGTGCTGCCGTCTCCCAGTTGGCCGGTATCATTAGCTCCCCAGCATTTAAGACCGCCGCCCGAGACCCGGGCGCAACTGTGGTTATCGCCGGCGGTAATCAGAATCGGTTGCTTGACATTTATAATAATAAGCGACCCTGCGCTCAACTTGGAAGGGAAACGGTGCCCGGAGGCTTTGGACTCATCATCATCCGGTATGTAAACCTGAACCTTTATCACCTGGCCGGCCACGCAGCCCGTGGGCCTGATTTTTATTGTCACTCTTCCGTTATAAGGAGCTTGAGGCTTATCAGTGTAATGAAAAGCTGAAGAACTGCGCCAAGCATCCTCTGTACCCCCGCTCACAGGGTTATAACCATAAAGCTCGGCCGTTGTGCAACTGCCGGAGGAATCTATCTTGAAAATCACCCCCAAGCCCGTGCGCAGGGCACCCCCCTGGCTGTCCGGAGAAAGCGCATACACGCTCATCGTAACCGAGCTGCCCAAGTCAAGATTGTATTCCAGCTGGTCAGGAATCAGCCGGTCAGGGTTGCCGGCCAAGTTGGAATAGTTGCCCGAAACCCAACCACCAAGCTGGTTGAAGTCAGGTGCATCCATTATCCCGTTGCCGTTTAACTCCTGACGATAGCGAGAGTTAGGATAGGCCATGTAAGTGGTGGTATCGTTGGTAGCGGGATTGGTGATGACCCCGGCCAAGCCATTGTAGTCCGGCGCGTCTACTATGCCGTTCCCGTTTAAATCTCCCCAGTAGTAAGCGCCAGAAAGCTGCGCATGGGCCACCCCGGAGAACATCAAGACGCCCAAAACCAAAGCACCAACAATTGTGTGCCTAATCACCGAAAATTCCGGGAGTTTCATTGTCTGACTCCACCGTTTTTGTTTTTTGCCTTCTTCCTCTCGATTTCTACCATAGCAAATCAGCATAATATTGTCAATAAAATTCAAAAGGCCGTCAATTTCTGCTAAAATCTCTCAAAATGAATGAAATGGAAATCATGCGCTTTGACAAAATTCTCGTCATTCAACTTCGCCAGATGGGCGATATCCTGCTCTGCACACCTGCACTCAAGGCCCTGCGCACAAAATTCCCGGGCGCCCAAATCGCCTTCCTGGTGGACAGCTCGTTCGAGCCGCTCTTGAAATATAACCCCGACCTGAACCTTGTCCTCACCCGAAACCCAACTGAATTACTGGAACCGTTTCGAACCATAAACCGTATCCGACAATTCGCCCCCGACCTGGTCATTGACTATCTGGCCAATCCCAGGACCGCGCTGCTCACGCTCTTTTCCGGCGCCATGACCACGCTCTCCTATGCCAACAAACGCCGGGCATTTTTATATAAAATCAAGGCCCCCTCCAGCGGCGGCTATGTTGCCGAGGAAAAACTCTCGCTCCTCAAACCGCTCGGCGTGGAGAGCAAAGACCTGGACCTGGTCTTCAATTATCCGGCCAGTGCCGGAGCCAAAGCCCGGGAGAGACTGGCCTCCCTGGGCATAACCGAACGCGATTTCCTGGTCGCGCTTGACCTCTTCCACAAAAGACCCGCCCGGCAGTGGCCGGTGCCCAATTTCATCGAGCTGGCAGACCGACTTGCGGAAAAATTCGACGCCAAGGTCTTGATTATCTGCCTGCCGCAAAACCGGCACCTCGCCGAACAGGCCATGGCCCAAGCCCGACGCAAACACCAGCTTGCTTCAGACCTGGACCTGTTTGAACTGGCCGCCTTGATTGGACACGCCAGGCTTTTCCTCGGAAACGATGCCGGAACCAAGCACATCGCGGTCAGCCAGAAAACCCCCAGCTTCACTCTCCCCGGCCCCAGCGGCCCGCAGTGGACACCGGATTCCCCTCTTCATCAAACCATGGCCGTTGAGCTCGATTGCAGGCCCTGTTCTTTTCACCAATGCCCGGACCCGGAACATCCCTGCCAAAACAGGCTGTCCCCCGAAGCCGTCTTCCAAAAGTTGAGTCGCTTCATCGAGCAGACCATCCGTAAGCCTCCAGCCTGACGCCCGGTTTTCATTCCAAGTCCCTGCGCCTTGAATCCGGTTGAAGAAAATCGTAAGATAAAAAGCCGATGGAGCTAATCTCCCGGGAAATCAAGCTCGCGGACAAAGAGCTTGCCCAGACCCGTTCCCGTTGGCTGTTGGGGCTTAAACTCGAGGCCAAGGCGGAAAAACTTTTCGAACTCGAAGTCCTGCTCAAGGGCATTGACCGCTTCTTCAACCTCCAGAACCTGCCGCTCAATTCCGACGACAACCCGATTCGACTGAACTTCGTCGATGAAATCGCCATCGCCTGCCTTGGCTACGCCCGCATCGCCGAAATCAGCCGGCGATTCCTCGAAGCCAGCGAGCGCAGCTACTACCAGTTCCGCTATTATGTGGAGAGTGAGATTCTCGGAGACCTGGCCCGCAGCCGGGTCATCGAGCACAGCCTGGCCCAGAACACCCCGGAAGAAAGCCTCATGCTCATCTACTCCTCATTCCTCGGCTTGAAAAACCTCTGCGCAGAGTTGAGCCGGCTCAAGGAAGCGCGCTTCCCGCTCTTCTTCCATCTCGGCAGCCTGACCAGCCACGCCATTGTCCAGAACAAATACTTCAATCCCATAACCATGGTCGAGTTCCGGCCCGAGTTCGACCATGTGGCCAATCACATCGTGACAAGGGCTGTGCGCGGCATACCCGAACCCGAAAGCCGGCGACTCATCTCCGTGGTCATACTCGCCTTCTACCGTTTGCTCCACTACCTCGGTTTCATTGACCAGCGCTCGGATGACCTCGCCAAGCTCAAGCAGAGCCTGATTATCTTTGCCCTGGTCAATTCCGAAGCCCGCCACCTCATCAGCTTCCTGGAAAAGGAAATGAGGCCCCGGCTGGAAAAAAGCGGCAACCCTCTGGCAAAAAATTTCGCCCAGATGGCCGACGCCCTCGGCTTCCAGTTCAACATGGAGCTGCGCAAGGTCAACCACTCCGAGCTGGTCGGCTCAAGCAAGCACAACCAGCTGGACCCGCTCAAGACCGCAGTGGACAACAGCAAGGGCATCCTCGGCAATTTCCTCATGCAGTCCATCGTGCAGATGGTTCAGGTTCTCGCCCCGGAAATCAAGGGTGAGGAAATCTTCCCGGATTTCACCTCCCGCCGCCAACAGTCCAACAAGCTGCGAGAAGAATTGGCGGTATTCAAAACCCTGATGGACAAATTTGAGGAAATCACCGAAAGCTCCATTGAGGGCGCCTCTCTCAAGAACTTCATCAAATATCTTCTCATCCAGAAAAGCTACATCAAATACATGGAAAAGCACACCGTCTCGCTGATACGCTACGGCGACCTGGTTGAATTCCGCAAGTATTTCGCCAAAATCAACAGCCTGACCACCGATGACCTTCACCACATGGACAAGCTGGAAGAATTCAAGATGGAGTCCAAGTTTTTCAAAATTTTTCTGGAAACCACCCTCGGCCACATCTGTCAACGCGCAGACCTGCAAGGAGAGCCGCTCGATGAAAAGCGCATCCAGGCCCGGCTCAAACTGTTCGTAGCCCGGGGCATGTCGGTTTTCGAGAACAAGGCCGAGGCCGCGGCCCGGGCGGAAAATACAGGCTGATGGGCCGGGCCGAGAGCTTTCAGCTGAAAGGCAAAATGGAACTGAAACAAGCCATAGAGCAAAGGAGAAGCATCCGGGATTTCCAGCCCAAGCCTGTCCCCGGAGAGCTTATCGAAAAAATTCTGGATGCGGCCATCAAGGCTCCCAGCAACTCCAACCGTCAGCCCTGGGAATTCCTGGTGGTCACCGGCCGAAAACTCGAAAAACTGATAACCGAACTGGAATCCGCTCCTGAAGGCGGCAGGGCCGGCCGCGAGCTTAAAACCTGGGACGACCGGTTCCCCATGCCCGAAGACGGCAACCGCCGCGCCGGCGAACTGATGAAAGGCTTGCTCCAGGCCGCGGCCCGGGACGGAATCGCTCCCGCAGAGTTCATCCGCGCCAACTTCCGTTTCTTCGGCGCGCCCTGCGTGATTGTCGTGCTCATGGATAAGGGATACGGATACGGCTCGCTCCTGTCCATCGGCGCGGCCATCCAAAACCTTTTGCTCGCAGCCCACGACCTCGGCCTCGGCTCCTGCTGGATGATGATACCCCTGGAGCGCAGCCAGGTCTTCCGTCAACTGTTTAGAATACCTGACCATAAAATTCTTGTATCTGTCATTGCTTTGGGCTATGCTAAAACATCAACTGTCAACCAGTTTAAAAGCAATCGAGATCCAAAAGAAAAAGTGGTAAAATTTTTGGATTGAAAAGGAGGACTGACAGATGGCGGAAAAGATGTTGGGCGTGACCCTGCATGCGCAATGGGACCCGCGGCCTGATTACAAACCTCACCCGCGCGACCTGCTCAAAAAACAAACCTACCTCGGCAGCAAGGTCTGGAGATATCCGGAACTGCGCATCGACGAATACAAAATCCCCCGTCACCGGCCGGATGAGGTGCTGGTTGAGGTCAAAGCCACCGGCATCTGCGGCTCGGATGTGCATATGGCCCAAGCCGACAAGAACGGATACATCTTCTATCCCGGCCTTACCGGGTTCCCCTGCATCCTCGGCCACGAGACCGCCGGCGTGGTGGTGGAGGCCGGCAAGGAGGCCTTTGACAAGGTCACCCTTAAACGCTTCAAGGGCGGGGAAAAAGTCTGCACCGAGGAGATGGTCTGGTGCGGCAAATGCCGGCCCTGCGCGGACGGCCAGCCCAATCATTGCGAGAAGCTGGATGAGATAGGCTTCAATGTCAACGGCGCATTCACCAGATATATCGTGCTTCCCAGCCGGCTGCTCTGGAGCATCGAGGCCTTCAAGGATAGATATAAAGGAGACGATATTTTCGTGGCCGGCGCCCTGGTGGAGCCGACCAGCGTGGCATACAACGCCGTAATCGAGCGCGGCGGAGGGGTCAAGCCCGGGGATAATGTGCTCATCCTCGGAGCCGGCCCCATCGGCGTGGCCGCAGCCGCGATTCTGAAAAGAGCCGGAGCCGTACGCGTGATTGTCTCCGAGCGGGAACCCGCGCGCGCCCGCCTGGCCAAAAAGATGGGTGCGGATTATGTGATTAACCCGCTCAAGGAAGATTTTGCCGAGGCCACCCTTGAACTTACCCGGGGCATGGGCGTATCTCTTATCCTGGAAGCCACCGGTCTGCCGGAGGTGGTCTGGCCCAAACTCGAACGCGTCATCTGGGAGGGCCGGACCCTGCTCACCACCGTGGTGGTGGTGGCGCGCGCCGACGCCAAGGTGCCGCTCACCGGTGAGGTATTCCAGGTGCGCAAGGCAAGAGTGGTCGGCGCCCAGGGACATTCCGGCCACGGCACCTTCCCCCATGTCATCGAATTAATTGCCAACGGTATGGATGTCTTGCCCATGGTCACCAAGCGCATCAAACTGCAGCAGGTGCCGGAGAATATCATCAGGCTCCAGACCGACCGCGAAAACTGCAAGGTGACATGCATAATGTAACCAAAGCGCCGCGGGCTTGACCAAGGCCGGGAACCAAAGGAGGATGCCATGAAAAGGCTTGTGGTTGGCAGTGTCCTTATAGGTTTGACCCTGTTGCTTTACCTGGCTTGCAGCAGTGATGAAACTGAAGACTGCAGGGACATCGGCGGAGATTACAATGTAACCAAGAATCTCTCCAGCGTGTCCTGCTACGGGGTCACCGTCCAGAACTCCGCAACTGTCATCCCCAGCACCAGCACCCTCAACATCGAACAGGCCGTCTGCTCGCTTCTCGCCACCGAGGATATCCCGGGGCAGGATGTCCAGATTCCCTACACCGGGAGCATCGAAGATGACGACCAGTTCACCCTCGAAATCGAAAACCCGGAGACCGTGCCCATCCCCCTGCAGCTGAATATCGAGGGCGTGGGCAGCATCAGCTGCAGGTTTAAGGGTTCAATCAAATGGCAGGGGGAAAGACAAAGCAACGGCAGCCTTTCCGGGCAAATCACCGAGACCCTGGAAAAAAGCTCGGACGAAAACAACCCGGCCTGCCCCGCCTCATGCTCCCTGCAGATGAGCTTTGCGGCAAGCCAATAGAATTCAGCCCAAGGAGACCGAAATGAAAAGTCTGGCCATCAGGATTTCCGCTATGGCCGTGACCGCTTGTCTGGCCATCGGCTATGCGCAACTGCACAGCGCCCCGCCGAGCAACAAGCCGCGCGCAGCCAAACCCGTGTCTCCACCCTGCTCCCAGGTTGGAGGCAACTATGATGTCACCAAGCTCATCAAAAGCCTTGACTGCCAAAGCGCCAGAGGCCGGCTGCAAATCCCGGACTGGCAGAACGCCATGGCCGAGACCAGCAAGCTCGCCATCAGCCACGGCGACACCGCCGACAAATGCAAGTTCACCGCTGTCGAGACCATAACCGGCTCGAATTTGAAAATATCCTATGCCGGCGCCACCAGCAGCAGCTCCAGTATGTTCTCCTTCAGCAACCAGAACCCGGACAGCTTGTCGCTCCCCCTCAAAATGACCGTCAACAACAAATACCTGACCTGCAATTTCAAAGGCACCATCGACTGGAGCGCCACCATCAAAGGCAAAGGCTTCCTCCGCGGAACCATCTCCTTCAAGCTGACCAGGGTCTCGGGCGAACCGGGATGCCCCAATGCCTGCACCATGGTCAGCGAATACGATGCCACCAATCCCAACTGATGGCCGCAGGAGTCAGCGGCCAGGCGGCCAAGGCCGAGTCGAGCAGCAAATCAAGCCTTGGCTTTTTCCTGACATCCGCCGGTCTTTTCCGCCGTATTTTTTTATTTTCTCCTGAATCCCGCTTTTTTCTTTTGCCCCTTTACAAATTCTCAATTTTGCGCTATAAGGGTTTTGGTTAGAATTTTCTCATCGGAGGCTGTCATGAAAAGAGCCAAGGGGACCGTGCTGGTTGACTTCGTCAAGACCATAAAGGCCGACAAGTCCGGGGCATTCGCGAGATACCTCAAGGAGGAAGACAAACAAGTTCTTAGCCAGAAAATCATGCCTTCCGGCTGGTATCCTTATGAGACCTTCAAGCGCTGCTTTACGGCCGCATTTGAAATTATGGCCAAGCGCGACCTGGAGATGGTCAAGCAATGGGGAAGGATGTATGGCAGTTCCATCATGGGCGGTATTTACAAGAGCCTGCTCAAGCCGGGCGAGCCTCTGGAATACCTCAAGAAATACCAGACCTATGTCAAGAATTTCCTGGACTTCGGCAGAATGGAGGTCAAGGAAGAAGCTCCCAATCAGGTGGTGCTGAAATTGTTCGATTTCGACCCTGATTTCCAGCCGCTCCATTATATCATGTATGGCTGGCTGGAGAGCACTTTGGAGATGGTCGGCGCCAAGAATATCAAGGTCGAAGTCCTGCCCAAGAATCCCCAGGACAAGGCTGAAGCCGCCATCCGCATCCGCTGGGATTGAACCACCCTCAAGCCGCGTTTGCAAAATCCCTCAATTGCAGCAAGAATATACTGCAAACGGAGGTCAAATGGCCAGGGTTAAAGGAACCATCCTCGTGGATTTCGTGAAGACCATCCGCGCAGATAAAAGCGGGGTCTATAAAAGCTATCTCTCCGCCGAAGATATGGATATTGTCAGCCGGAGGGTCCTGCCCTCGGCCTGGTACCCCTTTGAGACTTTCAAGCACTGCTTCAACGCGGTTTTTGAAGTGGTCGCCAAAAAAAATCTCGAAACCGTAAGGAACTGGGGCAGACTTTACGGCAGCCAGATTATGACCGATGTCTATCGGGGACTGCTCAAGCAGGGAGAGCCGCTCGAATACTTCAAAAAATATCCGGTCTACATCAAGAATTTCTTTGACTTCGGAAGGGTGGAAGTCATCGAAGAAAAACCCAACCAGGTGCTGGTCAAGTTCCTGGACTTCGCCCCTGACTTCGCCCCCCTCTATTACATGGTCTACGGCTGGCTGGAAAAAACCGCGGAAATCTGCGGCGCCAGGAACCTGCACTCCGAAATCGTGTCCCGCTCCTGGCAGGACCCGGACGACACCGCCTTCCGCTTCTCCTGGACCGCCTGAAGAAAAATTCAACGGCCCCAAAAAACTGTGAGGTGAAAAAATGATTGGGAAATTGAACGAAAATATCATAGATGCCATATTTGAAACCATCCCCTTGGAATTTTCAGTAATCGACGAAAACGACAAAGTGCTTGCCTGGAACAAACATAAAACCAGGATATTCAAAAGGCCTGAAGCTGTCATCGGCAGAGATGTCCGCAAATGTCATCCGGAGAAAAGTCTTGAAAAAGTCGTAAAAATACTGACCGAGATGAAAGCCGGCAGAAGGGACAAGGCCCGCTTCTGGATTGACCTTGCCATCGGGCCAAAGGGAGAAAAACAAAAAGTCCTCATTGAATACTATGCCTTAAGGGATGCAAATGGAAAATACCTGGGATGCCTGGAGGCGACCCAGAACATCAGCGACTACCAGGAAATCCAGGGAGAAAAAAGACTGCTTGATTAGCCAGGAAAGCCCTGGCTGATTTTGATTTGCAGAAACTCGAGATACCGTTTCCGATAAGAGCCACGGCCCATTCCAGGGCCATAAACAATTTCTGGAAATTATTCAAAACTCAAGGCGCGTTCGAAGTCGCTGGGATTGGAGGCTGCGGCCATGGCCACCTCCAGGCTTATCACGCCTTTCTTGTAAAGTGATGACAGGTGCTGGTCAAAGGACTGCATCCCATACTGGTCATGTCCCTTTTCAATGTATTCCTTGATTTTGGAAGTTTTTTCCTTCACCCGAATGCATTCGGAAATGGTGGTGGTGTTGACCAGGATTTCCGCGGCCAGCACCCTGCCCTTGCCGTCCTTGCGGGGTAAAAGCCGCTGGGAGATGATGGCGCGCAGGCTCTCCGCCAGCCTCATCCTCACCACCTCCTGCTCTTCCATCGGGAACAGGCCGATAAGACGATTGACGGTGTGGGTGCAGTCCGTGGTGTGAAGGGTTGAAAGCACAAGGTGGCCGGTCTCCGAGGCCTTGATGGCGATGTCCACGGTCTCGGCGTCTCGGATTTCACCGACCATGATTACATCCGGGTCCTGGCGAAGCGCGCTGCGCAGGGCGATGGCAAAATCCTGGGTGTCCGGCCCGATTTCGCGCTGGGAGATGGAGCTGTTGAAATCCGCGTGCAGAAATTCGATGGGGTCTTCAATGGTGATAATATGCTTGGAAAAATTCTGGTTGATATACTGAACGATGGCGGCGAGGGTGGATGACTTGCCGCTGCCGGTGATGCCGGTGACCAGAATCAGGCCCCGCTCATTGGACGAGATATCGTTCAGCACCGCAGGCAGGCCGAGCTTCTCAAAAGTCGGCACCTCCAGGGAGATGATGCGCAGCACCAGCTCAAAGCTGCCGCGCTGCTTGAAAATGTTGACCCGGAACCGGCCGGTCTCGGGCAGAAGGTATGAAGTGTCCAGCTCCTGAAGAGCATCGATGTTCTGCCGTTGCCTTTCATTCCCGATAACAGCCAGCACGATGTTCTTCGTGTCCTCGGGCGTGAGCTTGGCCGCCTTGATTTCGCGCAGCTTGCCGTCGATGCGGAACATGGGAGGAGCTCCGGCCTTGAGATGAATGTCCGAGGCGCCATTTTTGATGCCCGCGGCCAAGAGCTGGTTAAATATCTTCACATCCATTTTTCATCTGCTCCTGGATTTCCTGCCTTTTTTGGCCTTGGCTCTGGAAACCGGCTTCTTTTTGCCCGCAGGCGCCTGTTCCAGTCGGCTCAATTCCCGGGTGGTCTTGCGCAGCCGTTCCGAAAGCGTCTTGCAGAAAGACTTGTAGACCTTAAGCGCCAGAGCCTGATTTTTGGCCAGCAGGTCCTCAAATTCATTCCGGTGGATGACCAGAAGCCTCACCTCCGAGGCCGCAATCACCGAGGCCGAGGTCAACTCATCCTCAACCAGACTCATCTCCCCGAATAGCTGGCCCGGCCCCAACCGCGTTATCTCCCTTGAACCAGCCCCCTCCCCTTTCACCACCCGCACCTCGCCCGACTC
>Ga0272448_1004378_pt1 | contig 16137 bp, 15 predicted proteins | sample YNPCB0191_FD_202220 | JGI IMG/M metagenome (GOLD analysis project Ga0272448, IMG submission 202220) | Hot spring sediment microbial communities from Yellowstone National Park, WY, United States - YNP-CB-019-1 | ecosystem: Environmental > Aquatic > Thermal springs > Hot (42-90C) > Sediment...
GCGGCGGCGACGCGGCTTCCGATCGCGTCCCCGCCGCCTCCTTGCGCTCCCGCTTTCGTTTCAGGTCGGCAATCGCCGCCCGGACCGCGTCCTCCGCGAGCACACTGCAATGGATTTTCACCGGCGGAAGCGAAAGCTCCCGAACGATCTGGGTGTTCTTGATTTTCAGTGCCTCGTCGAGGGTGCGGCCCTTGATCCATTCCGTCGCCAGCGAACTGCTGGCGATCGCGCTGCCGCAGCCGAACGTCTTGAACTTCGCGTCCACGATGCGGTCGTTTTCGTCCACTTGAATCTGGAGGCGCATCACGTCGCCGCACTCGGGCGCTCCGACGATGCCGGTACCCACCGAGTCGCTGTGCCGGTCGAGAGACCCGACGTTCCGCGGGTTGTTGAAGTGATCGATCACCTTGTTGCTGTATGCCATCGACGAACTCCGTGATCCTCTGCCTGCTTGTCTCGGCCCGGACGCCTTCCGGACCCGCATTCGCCGTGGGCGGCCGCTCAGGCCTGCCACTTCGCCTTCGACAGATCGATTCCCTCTCTCGCCATTTCGTACAGCGGGCTCATCTCCCGCAGCCGGTTGACCGCTTCCGCGACGCGCCCAATCACGTAGTCGATCTCGTCCTGCGTGTTGAAACGCCCAACGGAAAAGCGGATCGAGCCGTGAGCCAGGTCGTCGCGGACCCCGAGCGCCTTGAGCACGTAGCTCGGCTCCAGCGATGCGCTCGTGCATGCCGAGCCGCTGCTGACGGCCACATCCTCCATGGCCATCATCAGCGATTCACCCTCCACGTATGCGAAGCTGACGTTCAAGACGCCCGGCACGGCGTGCTCGGGGTCCCCGTTCCGGGTGATGTCCTCCAGCCGCGTTTGCAACCCGTCCCAGAGCCGGTCGCGCAGCGAGGCCACGCGCTTCGATTCCTCCGCCATCTCCAGACGGCAGATCTCCGACGCCTTCCCCAGGCCCACGATTCCGGGAACGTTGAGCGTCCCGGACCGCATGCCCCGCTCGTGCCCTCCGCCGTGAAGCACCGGCTCCGCGCGGACGCGAGGCGCCTTGCGCCGCACGTACAATGCCCCCACGCCCTTCGGACCGTTGATCTTGTGCGCGCTGCAGGAAAGCAGGTCGATCCCCATCGCGTTGACGTCAAGGGGGATTTTGCCAAATGCCTGCGTCGCATCCGTGTGGAAGAGAACCTGCTTCTCCCGGCAGATCGCCCCGATCTCGCCGATGGGCTGGATAGTCCCGATCTCGTTGTTCGCGGTCATGACGGACACGAGGATCGTATCGCTCGTGATCGCGTCCTTCAACTGCTGGAGGTCGATTCGCCCCTTCCGGTCCACGGGCAGAAACGTGAGCCGGAAGCCCTGTTGCTCAAGGTACCGGCACGGGTCCAGGATCGCCTTATGTTCCGTCACCTGCGTGATAAGGTGGTTGCCCTTCTCCCGGTACATCTGGGCGACGCCTTTGATCGCGATGTTGTTGCTCTCCGTCGCCCCGCTGGTGAACACAATGTCGGCGGGCTCCGCTCCGATCAGCCGGGCTACCTGTTCCCGCGCCGCCTCCACGGCCTCCTTGGCCTCCCAACCGAAGCGGTGGTTGCGGCTTGCGGCATTGCCAAATCGCTCCGTGAAATACGGAAGCATCGCCTCCAGTACGCGCGGGTCCACAGGGGTGGTGGCGCTGTTGTCGAGGTATATGGGTTTCATCGTCGTCTGGTAACCTTTCATCCCGTAGTTCCGGCGGCGAGCGCCGTCGTGGCCGGGCATACCGATGGATCTTCGACGAGCTGCGCCAACCTTACCTGCCCCAGCAGCGTGCGCAGCTTCGCGTTGATCGAACGAACCGGGCCCCGCACCGGGCAAGCGGGCCTGACTTCGCATTTGCCGCGAGGCACCCCATCCCGCTCCGCGATACACTGCGTCAGGCACACCGGCCCTTCGACGGCCAGTATGATCGTTTCTACCGAGATCTCCGTCGCCGGACGCGCCAGGACATAACCGCCACGGGCCCCGCGGACCGAGCGGATCAAGCCGGTCTGTGCGAGCGTCTTCAGGATGTTCATCAGAAGGGCGAGGGGGATACCATATTGCGCGGATATCTCTCGCGCGCTGACCCAGCGGCTGTCCGCCCGGGCCAAACAGGTCAGCGCGATCAATGCGTACTCCGTTTTTTTTGTCAGGGCCAGCATCCAGCTCGCGCCTCCATCGGGACGACGGCTTCTACCCTCTATATAGCACTCAATCGGTGCTATTCCAAGCACGATTTCCGCCAGCGCGCGGTTTTTTCGCCCTCAAGCCCTGTAGCTCCCCAGCAGCCTATCTTCAACTGAAATCGTACAATTTCACCCTTCTCGCCGAGCAGTCACTCGGCGATGTTGATGGGCTCGGCATCGCCGGTTGTTCGTGTGGAGGGTCGTCCCCCGCGTTGATGGCCGGGTGGACCGCAGAAGCCCCGCTTGCTCGGGCCGGCGAGAAACTCCAGGATACGGCTCACACACGCAGTGGGCTTGTGACTTCGCAGCGCCTCGACCGCCTTGCCGAACGGCAGCGGCGAGCGGTAGAGCGTGCGGTACGCCTCTTTGACGGCCGTGCGCTCTTCTGTGGGGTAGCCGGCCCGGCGCATACCGATCGCATTGATCCCGATGCACTCGGATTCGCCGATGCACATCATGAACGGCAGCACGTCCATTCCGATGCGACTGCCTCCGCCGATCATCGCCAGTTCGCCCACGCGAATGAACTGGTGCAGCAGCGAGTAGCCGCTGACGATGGCGTTCTCGCCGATCTCGACGTGGCCGCTCAGCGCAGCGCAGTTGTAGATCTTGGCGCCGTCGCGAATATCGCAGTTATGCCCCACGTGGCAGTAGGCCATCAGGAAGCAGTTCCGTCCAACGATCGTCTTTGACTCGGGCTGCGTCCCGCGATGCACGCTGGCGAACTCGCGGATGATGGTTCCGTCGCCGATCTCGCAGTAGGTTCGTTCCCCGCCGAAGTGGAAGTCCTGCGGCAGGTGGCCGACGATCGCGCCCGGATGGATCTGGCAGTTTGCTCCGATCTTCGTCCACCCGCTGATGTAGGCATTCGGATAGACCTTCGTGCCGGGTCCGATTGTCACGTGGCCGTCGATGACGACGTTCGGTCCGATATCGGCGGCGGGGTCGATCTGGGCATGTTTGTCGATCTGCGCGGTGGGATGAATGGGCATTGTGCGTTCCTTGCTCGAAAAACCTGCGGCATTGTACGGTGTGCGCCGCCGGCTTCAAGCCGAAGGCGCGGTGGTGGCCGCCGGACGTGCCCGTACTTACTCAATGGTCAATACCCCACCGGGATCGGCGGGGGAGACCTTCCCATGGACGGAGACTTCCCGCAAGGCGTCGCTTGGCGGAACGTGCAGGACGACGGCGAGCGGCTTGTTTCGGAATTGTGGCTCGAAGTCGATGCGGAGACGGCGGCCGTCGTTTTCGAGGCGGAAGCGCAGCGTTACGGGGCCGAACTCCGTTGGGATGCGCTCGAACTTGGTGGGGCGATCGGCCCGCAGCCAGGCGAGGGGCACGAGGCGGAGCAGATGGAGGCGGCCGGGTTCGATCTGGTCGTCGATCACGGCGAGGCGGGCGCATTCGATCGGCAGCGGAAGGGAGAAGAGTGTGCCGCTGACGCCGCCGCGGTGTTCGCACCCGATGAACGTCCGGCGCGACAACGCGCCGGCAAACAGGCTGTACATGCCCTCGAGGAACCGTGTGCGATCGCCCGTCTGCCACGCGTGAAACACGTTCCAACTGTAGCATGGCTCGCAACTGGACATCTCGTGGTGGAGGCAGACGGCCTGGTGCCACGCCCCCTGAAGGTCGTAGGTTCGCGTATTCGGGCCCTCGCGGAAGTAACGCAGGGCCGACCGCATCAACTCGTCGTCGGCGTGCATCAGCTCGCCGTACACGAGGAAGAGCGGTCCGGTGTCGAGGTAGAAGGGGAACTTCACATCACCGCCGTTCGGGAGGGCCGTCGGCACGAAACGCTCGCGGCGGCCGTTCGCGTCGGTCCACTCGGGCATTCGCGGCATGGCGGCGCGGATGGCGTGCAGGAAGCTCTCGCGATAGTCGGCGGCCTCGCGGGTGAACTCCGCGGCACGCGGATGGTTGATGCGCCTCAGGAGTCGCACGGCCGTGACAAGCCCTTTGTAGTTCCAGCCGTCGGTCCAGACCGACTGCTCCTGTACGCCCGTGTCGGTGGGAACGGCGGCCGGAAGGATGCCGGGCACACCGCCGTGTCCGGTGTTCGCGCGGAAATCGCGGATGAACTCGCAGGCCCTGAGGATCGGCTCCGTCCATCGTTCGACGAACTGCGGATCGTCTGTGACGAGGGCATGGCGAGAGGCCGCGTAGAGGATCGCGCCGTGATCGGTGAGCCAGTCGATGGAGGTGAACGTTCGTGGGGTGGCGAAGTAGCCGGGATGCTCGCGGTAGGCCTTTCCCGGCGGGGTAATGGTGCCTTGCTCCAGGCGGAAGATCTCCAGGTACTTCTCGGCGGCCGTGTGATGGCCCAGGCCGTCGAGGATCATGGTGATGGTCATGGACGTGGGCGTGGCCCAGAGCTTCTCGTAGTGCCATGATCCGGAGAGCAGGGCATACTGGCCGGTCGTGGGGTGGCGCTCGGCGATGACCTCGGCGAACCGGGGGGCGTGGCGGATGGCGTTATTGATGAGGGCCTCCGGGGTGTCCACTCGTGAGGCAGTCTCGGGGACGGCCGCCCAGAAGCGATCCGCCTCTCGCATGGCGCCATCGCGAGCAAGGGCAAGCTCCGCATCGACGGACTCGCGGGGCGCCGGTACGAGCGGGACGAGCAGATCCGCATGCGCGTCGGCGGGGAGCGCGATCCTGAGGTATGCGTCCGGGCGAGCGGGCCGCAGGTCCAGGAACGCGACGTCGGTTTCGCGTGGCGGGACTACGGCGAGGCGCACCTGCGCCGCGTCGTCGAGCAGCAGGTAGCGGAGTTGATCCGCAGCGGGTTCGAGTCGAAGCGGCCGCGGGTAGGGCGCCTTCGGGGGCTGGACGACGAGGTTCTTGTATCGGTCCATCTCGGTCTGCACGTGCGGTGCGTTAATCCGAATGAGCGCGGATGCGCCGCCGGGCGGGGCGGTTTCCACCGAGAGTCGAATCCACGCAAAGAGAGGTTCGAACCCCGTCTTGACCGGGCCGCCACCGGGCAGGTGGGCGAAGACCTCCTGGCGCAGAACGACGCCGTCATGCGTCAATCGCGTCCAGAGGACCGGCGCGGCGTTGTCGGTCCAGCCCTGCTCACCGACGCCGCCGTCGCGGGAGCGGAGTTGGTACGGTTGGGTGGTCGTGCTCACCGGGCCCTCGCCGGCACGCGCAGGCAGAAACGTCAAGTGCAGGCCTTGGCCGCGGGCCGGGTATCGCACGGGCTGCGCGATAAGTGTCCCGTTGTAGAGGACGTTGAAGCGCAGCGGGTGATCCTTCCAACCGATGGGAACCCACGTGTTCTCCATGTCGGGCCACCAGCCGGCGGCAATCCCGGCATTCGGTTCGGTGGCCGGCATGGCGAACGCAGACGCTTGTCCGAGGCAGAGGAGGGCCGCGGCAAGGAAGCGTGCCGGGCCGTGAGTCCTCGGGCGGGCGTCGCGGGTGACGAAGAGATTCATCGTCCGCTCCTCTTGATACGTTGTAACGGAGGGTTCGCGGCGAGCAGGCGCGCCGTGGCGCGCCATTCGCCTGCCGGAATCGGCCGGCTCAGCCTGCCTGCGACTTGATCTGCCGGATCTTCTCGGCATCCGCGGACCGCTTGTACTGCTCGTCCAGCGGGTAGCACCCGCTCACCAGGCCGTGGCGCGGACCGGTCGTGCAGTCGCTGAATGTCCGGCACAGCCGCTTTGTATCGATTTCGCCGCGGCTCAGGCAATCCGCGGGCAACTCGGGGTACGCCAGCACCATCCGGCCGATGCCGACGAAGTCCGTCCAGCCTTCCCGGACCACGGCCTGTGCCACAAGCGGCAAAAACTCCTGCAAGTACGTGTACCCCGTGCCCACGGTGATCAGATCGGGGAATTGCTGCTTGATGCGGCGCGTTACGTTGATCTGCCGGCCGACGCCGACCAGCGGGTCTTCCGGCGGGCGGTACCCGTCGGAAGGGGGGTAGTACGCAGGCCGCTGGATGTGCGGGCAGTAATACGGGCTGCCCGCCGTCACGTTGATGAACTGTACGCCGGCCGCGCGAAGCATCTCGAGAAACGCGAACGGTTCCGTGAGATCGATCTCGCGCGGGTCGTCTGGGTTCACGCCGAAGCCGTACCGGTAGGGCAGGCACCCGCGGAAGTCGCACGGCCGGCCAATGCCCTTGAGCCTGCCGATCCGGGTGGCGGGGTTGTCCTCGAACGGCACCGAATCGAAGATGCTCACCCGGACGCCGATGCCCAGAAAGGGCACCTCGCTGCGAATTCGTGCGATCAGGTTCCGCAGGAATCGCGTGCGATTTTCCAGGCTACCGCCGTATTTGCCCGGGCGAGTGTGAGCACTGAGGAACTCGTGCCCGAGGTAGCCGTGGCAGGCCTTCAGATCCACGAAGTCAAAGCCGACGTGTGCCGCGGTCTTTGCGGCGGCGACGAAGTCGTCGAGCAACGCGTCGATCTCCCCGTCGCTCAGGATGGCCGAGTCGTCGTTCGGCGCCACGCCCACCCGCCCATCCAGCAGCGGATGGTGGTAGAGGATCTTCGGTTCGGGCCGGTTCTTCTCGTTCGGCCGCGAGAAGCGACCCGAGTGCGTGAGTTGAAGGCCGATGAGCAGATCGTCTGTGGTTCCGTATCGCTCGCGGTGGGCCTGGACGAGCGTTTCCCGCAGCTTCGCCAGACCAGCCGTGTTCGCTTCCGCGAAGCAGAGCTGGTTCGGGTTTGCCCGCCCGTCGTGGCGGACGGCGACGGCCTCGCCGCCCCAGATGAGCTTCGCCCCGCTCTGGCCGAATCGCCGCCAGCGCCGCACGGTCAGCTCCGACGGGCCGCCGGCCGGTGTTCCGTCCCATCCCTCCATCGGGTGGATGCACCAGCGGTTGCCCACACGCCGCCCGAGTACGCGAATCGGTTGAGCGAGGGGCGAGTCCGCGTGGGCCGTCAGAATCCCCTCGTCCACGGGCAGTTCAAGGCCGAGTTCCAGCAGGCGGCCCTTAAATGCCGTAGCCGTCTTGAAGCTGGAGAGCTTCGGAAAAACCGCATCCGATGTCATGGCGGCCATCGTAACGACTCGTCCGGCAATTCCCAAGGGCAGTCGCGCGGCGACGAGGCCTTCGGGCAAGGGTCGCCTTTCCCGCCCTGCGGCGGTAGAATGGCTCGCGCAGTTGGAGGCCGGGAGGCCCTCGGCACACTGAAGACGGGAGGCAGCACATGAACTCGCCCAAGACGCAAGTCTACTTCCGCTGTACGCATTGCCACGCCCAGACCGCGCTGCGGGTCTCGCTGCGTGACTACGAACCGGCGGGCTACCTGTGCGAGCATTGCGGCGAGTCGGTGTGGGTGAATCTCGACGATCTCCGGGACGCCAAGGGCCAGCGCGTGATCTCTCACCGCCCGTTCGAAGGGGAACCGCCGCCGGACGCGGAGTGAGTACCGGCGGGCCGCTGTGCGGGGCGCGGTGCTCATCCGAGAGTCGCGACTCGCGGCGCCCGCGGACCGGCAGCGCAACGATGAGCAAACGGCGGATCCGCATCGGTGTATTCCACGTCGGTGCGCTGGGTGACTGCGTACTTGCACTGCACGTCGCCCGCGCCGTGGCGGTTTCGCCACAGATGACCAGCGGCGGCGATCCAGCCAGTGTGGTTGCGCTGGCGCGCTCACCGGTCGCCCGCCTGGCGGTGGGGCGGAGCGTCGTGGCGGCGTATCGGGATCTCGACGCGGGCGGCATGAGTGCCCTGTTTGCGCCGGCGGATGACCGGAACGCGCAGAATTGTGCGGCGTGGCAGGTCCTCCGCGAACTGGATGCGATCATCAGCTTCTGCGGCGGCTCGAACGTGCCGCCGGCCACGCGCCTCCGGGAGATCGTCCGTGCGCCTGTGTGGGCGATCGATCCGCGTGTCCGGCCGGAGACCGTCGCGGCCGGGCGGCACATTACCGGGCAGTGGATTCGCGACCTTCAGGATGCCGGGCTGAATGTGCCGCCACCGGAACCGACAGCGCTGATACGCTCTGATGAGGCGGATCGCGAATACGGCCAAAGGTGCTGGGCGGACGTCGCCGGCCGACGGCGCGTGCTGCTTCACCCCGGCAGCGGCGGCAGGACGAAGTGTTGGCCGATCGAGTGCTACGAGATCCTCGCGCACCGCTTGCGGAGCGACGGCTACGCAGTCGCATGGATGATCGGTCCGGTGGAGCTGGATTGGTTCGGCGAAGCGTTTCGGGAGAGGTTGGCCCGAACGGCCCGCGTGGTTTACGAGGAGGATCTGTTGCGTGCCGCCTCGGTAATCGCCTGCGCTGACGCCTTCGTCGGGAACGATTCCGGCATTTCGCATGTGGCCGCCGCCCTTGGTGTGCCGACGATCGCGTTGTTCGTTGCGAGCGATCCGCGCATCTGGCAGCCGATAGGGCCGGCGGTCCGTGTCCTCGGCGACAACGCGGGGACCGGTAACTGCGGCCCGATCGCTCCGGAGGACGTATCGTCTTTACTAGAAAGGGTTTGCGGCGCGCGATAGGTGCGGGGAGCGTATGAGGGAACGATGCGGGGGCATCGGCATCCCACTGGGATCGTCCGAAGCAGACGGGCGAGGACCTGCGCGGGAAGCCAAGGGCTGTCGGGCGGTCGATCGGGGGCGCCGGGGATGCCGGCTTCGCGGTGCGCGCGGGGGATGCGTCCCTTGACACCGGGCCCGAGAAGCTTAAACTACAGGGCTCTGTCGCTGCGGCCGCCCCGGCAGGCGCTTCAGCGGAAAGGATCTGCAATGGCTCGCAATACGGGAAAGTCGTTCCTGGCCAAGCCCCAGGAGGTGAAGGGGCGATGGCTGCTCGTGGACGCGACGGACAAGGTTCTTGGACGTCTCGCCACCCGGCTGGCCACCATCCTTATGGGCAAGCACAGGCCGACCTATACGCCGCACACCCTCACGGGCGACTTCGTCGTCGTTATCAACGCGGAGCGCGTCAAGCTGACGGGGCGCAAGGTGCAGCAGGAGACGTACGACCGGTACACGTACTATCCGAGCGGACGCAAGGTCATACCGATGGCCAGAGTCTTGCAGGAGCATCCGGAACGTGTGATTCTTACTGCGGTTCGGCGCATGCTTCCGCGGAATCGACTGGGCCGGCAGATGCTTTCGCGTTTGAAGGTGTACCGAGGGTCCGAACACTCGCACCAGGCGCAGCGGCCCGAACCGCTGGCGATCTGATTCCAGGGGAATGCTTATGTCCGATCCGAACAACGAGCCTGCAAGTGTAGTGAGCCCGCCGTCGGAGCCGACGTCGGTGGCGGCGCCCGTTCAGCCGCCCGCGCCGGCCCCCGCGGTATCGGCGACCATCCCCGCGCCGGAGAAGGGGTTTTTCTTCGGCACGGGTCGGCGCAAGTGCGCCGTGGCCCGTGTCCGGATCCGCCCCGGTACCGGCGAGTTTCTTGTGAACGACCGCAAGGCGGACGTGTACTTCTGCGAGGAGAAGGACCGCCGGGCGATCCGCGCGCCGCTTCAGGTGACGGAGACGCTGGGGAAGATCGATGTCTTCGTCAATGTGAGGGGCGGCGGCCCCACCGGACAGGCGGGCGCGATCTCGCTGGGTCTGGCGCGGGCACTCAAGCAGGCAAACCCGGATTACGAAGCGCTGCTTCGCGGGGCCGATCTGCTCACCCAGGATAGCCGCATCGTTGAGCGAAAGAAGCCCGGTCAGGCCGGGGCGCGCCGTCGGTTCCAGTTCTCGAAACGGTAAGCCGTCGATACATCGGTTGACGACGGGCAGGACCCCGGCGAGCATGTCGGGGTCCTGTTTTCTTGATACCGGCGATGCCGGATTGCGGAACGGTTCTCTGCGCGTCGGAACCGCGGCCGAGCGGCCAACAGGGCTGAGGAAAGCGATGGACGGCAGGATACGAGTTGCGATTGTCGGGGCCACGGGCTACGCCGCCCTGGAGGCGATCCGCTGGCTTCTGAGGCACCCGCGGGCCGAGATCACCATGCTTGGTTCGCGGCGGGATCCGCCGCCGCGGATTTCCGAGGTGTTTCCGGAACTGCGCGGGCGGGTGGATGCACAATGCGAGCGGATCGACCCGGCGCGGATCGCGGAGCGTGCGGACGTGGCGATGCTCTGTCTGCCGGCCGGCCAGGCGATGACGATGGTGCCCGCCCTGCTGGACGGGGGCGTGAAGGTTATCGATTACTCGGCGGACTACCGCCTCAAGGATCCGTCAGATTACGAGCAGTGGTACGGCATCCCGCACACGGACCTGGCCCACCTCGACGAAGCGGTTTACGGCCTTCCGGAGCGATATCGCGAGCAGATCCGCTCGGCTCGTCTCGTCGCCAACCCGGGCTGCTACCCCACAGGCGCCGTGCTGGGAATCATTCCCTTCCTGGACGCGGGGCTGATCGAGCCGCACGACATCATTGTCGACTCGGCCAGCGGCATCAGCGGGGCCGGCCGGGAGCCGAAGCTGGAGCACCATTTCCCCGAGCGTCATGAGAACTTCGAGGCCTACAAGGTCGGCGAGCATCGGCACATGGTGGAGATCGAGCGACAGCTCGATGCGGTCCTGCGGCGCGGCAAGGCGAGCGTGATCTTCACTCCGCACCTGGTTCCGATGGAGCGCGGCATCCTCTCGACGATCTACCTGAAGCCCCTGCAGCCGATTTCCGTGGAGCACGCCGCCGAAACGCTCGCTGCGGCCTACGCCGGCGAGCCGTTCGTTCGTCTGTGCAGGGAGTTGCCCTGCACCCGGAACGTGGCCCGGACGAATCTGTGCGATATCAGTGTTCGGGTGGTCAAGAGCCGGCTCGTGGTGCTGACGGCCGTTGACAACATGGTCAAGGGCGCTGCGGGCCAGGCGATCCAGAACATGAACCTCATGTTTGGCATTGAGGAGACCGCGGGGCTTCTGTGAGGAGCGAGCCGCAGCGGTCGGGCGCGAAACGGAGGCGTCCGCGACAATCCCGTTCGCGAACTTCCGGCCCCGATGCGCGAGTCGCGGAAGCCGGCACCTGAGAAACCATGCCGAATCAGACAATTACAGCACCAGAAGGCTTCCGCAGCGGCGTAGCCGCCTGCGGGATCAAGAAGGACGGGGCGACCGACCTGGGCCTGCTCGTGGCCGATCGGCCCTGTTCGGCGGCGGCCGCCTTCACCACGAACCGCTTCTGCGGCGCGCCCGTCGTCGTCGGACGTGAGCACGTGCGCGGCGGTCGTATTCAGGCCGTCGTGGCGAACAGCGGCTGCTCGAACGTTGCGACGGGGGCGCGCGGGCTGCGCGACGCCCGCGCGATGTGTCGTTTGGCGGGCGCGGCGGTCGGGGTCGACCCAATGCTCGTGGTCCCTTCGAGCACGGGTGTGATCGGCCGCTTTCTGCCCATGGACAAGGTGGCGCAGGGCATCGCCACGGCCGCCGCCCGTCTGTCGAACAGCGCCGCCGCCGGGGAGGCGTTCGCCCGAGCGATCATGACCACCGACCTGCGGCCCAAGCAGGCGTGCGTCCGGTTGCGCCTCGGCCGCTCGCGGGTGGTCGTCGCCGGCTGCTGCAAGGGCAGCGGCATGATCGCCCCGCACATGGCGACGATGCTGGCGTACCTGACGACGGACGCCGGCGTGCCTCCGGCGGTGCTTCGGCGGTTCCTGCTGGCGGCGGTCGAGCAGACGTTCAACCGCGTTACCGTGGACGAGTGCCAATCGACCAGCGACACCGTGGTTCTCCTTGCCAGCGGTCTTGCGGACAATACGCCGGTTCGCTCCGCGACATCGGCGGACGGCAGAGCCTTTGCCGCTGCGCTCTACGAGGTGTGTGCCTCGCTGGCATATCAGATCGCGCGCGACGGCGAGGGCGCCACTCGCGTCATCGAGGTGCGCGTGCGCGGGGCGCGGACGCCCGCCGATGCCCACCAGGTTGCCCGGGCGATTGCCGTCAGCCCGCTCGTCAAGACGGCCGTCCACGGCGGTGACCCGAACTGGGGCCGTATCGTTCAGGCGCTCGGCACGACGAGCGCCGCGTTCGATCCCCGGAAGGTCCGCGTTTACATCGGTCCCGTGTGCGTGTTTCGCCGCGCCGAACCCGTGCGCAGCGTATCGCTCGCCTCGGTGTCCAGGCTGATGAAGGCCGCCCATGTGACCGTCACCGTGGAACTGGCGGCGGGTCGCTGTGAGGATCGCGTGCTGACGTGCGACCTTTCGCGGGAGTATGTTTCGATCAACGCGGACTATACGACGTGACGGACGGATGGTCCTTCTGACCCGCCCGTGACGATCGCAGCGTTTCGGAACGGAAAGGCGCGACATGCGCGTGCTGGATCGCCTTTTCTATCATCCTACCCGCACGGCCTACGCGTTGCCGGCGCAGTTTGGGCTGCGGTTCGAGCCGGTCCGGTTCGAAACCCGCGACCGCGTCGCGCTCGATGCGTGGTTCTTCCCCGCCGCCCGCCGGGAGGCATTGGGGACCGTGGTCCATTTTCACGGAAACGCCGGCAACATCACGGCGCATCTTCCGCACGTGGCCTGGTTGCCCGCCGAAGGCTGGAATCTGTTCTGCTTCGACTATCGCGGCTATGGGCGATCTCAGGGCCGCCCGTCGCGACCCGGCCTGATCGCCGACGGCCACGCCGCGCTGGACTATCTTCGCACCCGGCGCGACATCGATCCCGCCCGCCTCGTCGTGCTTGGCCAGTCGCTCGGCGGCGCGGTCGGCATTGTCGTCGTGGCGGAGCGAAACGACGTGGCCGGCGTGGCCGTGGACGGGGCGTTCAGCGACTACCAGCACATTGCCGCGTGGCACATGCGCCGGAACCCGCTGCTGTTTCCGTTCTCCGGGCTCGTGCCCCGCCTCATGATGAGCGACGGCTACGATCCCATCGACTACGTTTCGCGGATCTCGCCGCGCCCGTTGTTCATCATGCACGGCCGCGAGGACGACGTCGTCGATCCGCGCATGGCGAAGCAGCTCTACGACGCCGCCCGCGAGCCGAAGGAACTCTGGCTCATCGACGGCGTGGGGCACTACTGCGCCCTCGACGAACTGGCCGACGAGGCCCGCCCGCGCCTGCTCGCCTTCTTCGAAAAGTGCGTCGGACGCCCCTCCTCCGTGCCGGCCGCGGAATGACATGCCGCGCCTATAATCGGCCGTTCGAGATTCCTCGCCGTCGTCCGAGAGGCATGCGATGAAGCAGCCTGTGGCTCTCCTGGTGTTCGCGATCGGCGCCTGTGCTTACGGCGCCGAGCCCGCGGGCGAAAGCGGCTCGCCTGAACACGGCGGTCTTCGGGCGTCGGCGGATGCTTCGGTCCTGCTGGTCCGGGACTCGGCCGTGCAGGCCGAACTTTGTGTGACGATCGACCAGGCCGCGGAGATCGGCCGCCTGATGGACGAGGTCGATGCCGCCCTCTGGCCGCTGCGGGATTTGCCGCCGAAGGAGGGCGATCCGAAGGTCCTGGCACTCATCGCCCGGGCGGAGGGCCGACTCGGGTCGATCCTTGACTCCAGGCAATATCAACGGCTGGAGCAGATCGTCCTTCAGGCACAGGGCTTTGCCGCACTTCTTCGCCCCGACATGTCGAGGCGGTTTGCACTGAGCGACGAGCAGCGCAAGCAGATCCGGGCGGCCGTGGATATGACCCGCCGGGCGTACGGCAAGATGGACGAGATGGCCCGCCAGGGTGAGCGTCGGGATCTGCTGGATCGGGCGGCGCGGCGGTTTCGGGAGGAAGAGCGGCAGAAGGTCCTCGCCGCGCTGAACGACCGGCAGAAGGAGCAGTGGGCGGCGATGACGGGATCGGTTTTTGACCTCTCGCGTGTAAGACTCCCGGCCTACAGGGCGCCGGAGCTGAAGGCGGGGGGCACGTGGATCAATTCAGAGCCGCTTACGCTGGCTGCCTTGCGTGGCAAGGTGGTCGTGGTGCACTTCTGGACGTTCGGCTGCGGCAACTGCATTGCCAACTACCCGGCGTACAAGATGTGGCATGAGGCGTTTGCCGACAGAGGCCTGACGATCATCGGCATCCACACGCCCGAGACGAAGGGCGAGCAGGACGTGGAGAAGCTCCGGCGTAAGGCGAAGGACAACGACTTGGCCTTCCCGATCGTCTCGGACAACGACCGCGCGAACTGGGATGCCTGGGCCAACCGCGTCTGGCCGAGCGTCTATCTCGTCGACAAGAGCGGCCGCATCCGCGCCTGGTGGTACGGCGAACTCAACTGGCAAGGGGCGAAAGGGGAGAAACGGATGCGCGAGAGGATCGAGGCGCTGCTGGCCGAGAAGCCGTGACGTGCCTCGGCCGTTCCGCCTTCGCAGCACTGACCCGGCATAGAACCTCCCGGGAATGTCCCTGCAGGGGCGACCCCGCGTGACCGCGCGGGTCAAACCCTCCGAACGATCACGCGCGCGGGGCTTCCGTCCGCGCCGGGAATTCGCAGCGGCAGCGCGATCATCTCGTAGCGGCCCGGGCCGACCGTGGCAAGGTCAAGGCCCTCGATGATGATGATCCCCGCGCCGAGGAGGGCGTAATGTGCCCGTTTCTCCGGCGCGTCATAGCGGTCGACCGACAGGTAATCGAGGCCCACCGCGCGCACGCCGGCCTTCACCAGCCAATCGGCGGCCTCGGCGGAAATGCCGTGGAAGCCCGCGTCGAACACTCCCTTGTCCCAGAGCATAGCGTTGGCAGTCCTGAGCAGGACGCCGTCGCCGCGCCGAATGTCCGCGGCGGCCAGGTCGGTCGGCCGGACGTCGCGCCGCTCGGGTATATCGACGATGACGGCCGGTCCGCAGAGCTGCTCGAGCGAGATTCCATCGATATCCGCTCCGTTTGCGATGAAGTGCAACGGTGCGTCGATGTGTGTGCCGATGTGAAGGCACGTCTCGATTTCCGAGACGTTACAGGTGCCCGGCCCTGTGATCTTCTCGAATCGGTTGAGCCGAAAGGGGCGTTCGCCGGGCCATTGGATCATCCCGTTCCGCAGCGGCCGCGTCACGTCGATCCATCTGCCGTAAGCCTGCGTCTCGCTCATGCCGGCCTCAACGCCCCGCCTTGCGGGTGGTCACGGGCGGCGCGAGCAGGTCCGCCACGTCGCCAGAATGGTGCCGCTCGATGTAGTCGCGCACGTCGAGGTCCCGGCGCGTGAGCGTCGCGGTACCGAGGATCTGCGTCCCCAGCTCGCCGTCGGCCGTCAGTTGCAGCAACCACCGGCCGTCCGACAGTTGCTTCAGTTCCACGAACCCGCCGACGATCAGCTCACGGCCGCGGCCCTCGCCGGCCCTCTGAACGAAGAACCCGCGTGCCGGCGACGTTTTTCCCAGCGGGAACGTCGTGGTCTTGCCCGGGGACGGGTCCGGCACGTGGAGGTAGACGATGTAGTTCGGGCGCCCCGATGTGGCTCCGGGAAGCGGGAACCGCACGAGGATATGCCATCCGCCGCGGCCTTCCGCTCGCCCGTAATCTGCGTTCGACGTCGTGAGCGTCATGTCCCGCTGCCGACCCGTAAGGCGCGGCTGAAGCACTCGAAAGGTGGCCGGCGGAGTACATCCGCCGAGCAGAAGGATGAGGGCCGATACGGTCCCCGCACGGCGCCGGACTTGGCGCACAGCGTTTCGAACAAGCCGAATCATATCGCGGGATTATACGGAAAGCGGCGGACCGGCGACAGCACGGGGCGGCGGTGCGGCCGGCCGGATAGCCCGCGGAACGGCAGGGCGGTCGTAACGGCCGCATACCGTGGCCACGCGGGATAAGTGGCCGAGCCGCGGGCAGACCTTGCCTCGCCGCTTGTTGCACCGGCCGGCGAGTACACCTATCGTTGTGTCATATGGACGCCATCGTCGTCAGCATCGGCAACGAACTGACGCTCGGCCAGACCGTGGACACGAATTCGGCGTGGCTTTCGCAGCAGCTCGCCGCGATCGGTGTGCGGGTGCGGATGCATGCCACCGTTGCGGACGAGATTGAGCCGATCCGCGACCTGCTCGACCGCGCGA
>Ga0272448_1004379_pt1 | contig 16137 bp, 13 predicted proteins | sample YNPCB0191_FD_202220 | JGI IMG/M metagenome (GOLD analysis project Ga0272448, IMG submission 202220) | Hot spring sediment microbial communities from Yellowstone National Park, WY, United States - YNP-CB-019-1 | ecosystem: Environmental > Aquatic > Thermal springs > Hot (42-90C) > Sediment...
GCTATTGTTTACGGCGGGTTGGTTGCACTTGCGCAGAACGACCTCAAACGGCTCGTTGCGTATTCGAGCATCGGCCACATGGGTTTCGCCACACTGGGCATTTTTGTACTCAACAGCCACGGACTTGATGGCGCGCTGTTTGTAATGATCAATCACGGCATCACAACCGGCGCGTTGTTCATTGCAGTGGGCATGATTTACGAACGGCTTGGCACACGCGATCTTGATCGTGCAGCCGGGCTTGGGAAATACATGCCCGTATTCGCATCGGTATTTGGCGTGTTTGCGCTTTCGTCGCTTGCATTTCCCGGTACGAACAGTTTCATCGGCGAGTTCATGGTTTTAACAGGCGGTTTCAGTTGGGCACGTGCGTTTTCTGAATTGTGGTGGGCAAGAATGATTGTGTTTGTTGTAGCAGGGGTGGTTATAGCCGCGGCGTACAACCTGCGCATGTTACAACGGGTTGCATTTGGGAATGCGACTAACCCGGACCACTCGAAGGTGCGTGATGTTGATTTGCGCGAGACACTGACGTTGTTGCCGTTATGCGCGCTTGTGTTTTGGATCGGGCTGAATCCCGGACCGTTAATGCGCGTGTGGCATGCAAGCACGGAATATCTGCTTCAGCGATTTTAAGTGAGAATTTGCCCGGGCTCACATGACAGAGTTTTTACCTGAACTGATTTTTGCTTTGGGCGCACTGGCATTGTTTGCGTTGTCACTTTGCAGCGCAACTGTGACACATGCCAGGCGGTTGGCTGTTGGCGTTGCGTCGGCGGCAATTTTGGGATGCATTGTGGCACTCGGGCGTGAGACCGTTTTGTTTGATGGCGCGTACAGGCTGGACTTGTTTTCGCAATTTATGAAGTTGATGTTTGGGTTTGGTTACCTTGCAGTTGTGCTTGTAAGTGGCGAGCTACCGGATATACGGGCTGAGGTTAAATCCGAATACTTTCTTTTCCTGACATTGAGCGTGGCCGGGCTTGTGACACTGGTGAGTTCGGTCGAGTTGGTAACGATCGTGATCTCACTTGAGCTTGTATCTGTGCCGCTTTATGCGCTTGTTGCAATGCGGCGTGAAGGGGCGGGCCATCGCATGCAGATGGAATCGGCCATTAAATACATCGTGTTCGGTATCGCAGCGACTGGGCTTATGCTGTTTGGAATGAGCCAGTTATATGGGTTGACCGGCACAACGGTGTTGACCGAGCTGATGCCGCGGCTCCAACCAATGATGCATTCGCCCCTGGCAGTTACTGGGCTTGTCCTTGCAATGGCCGGATTGTTTTACAAACTTGCAGTGTTCCCGTTTCATTTCTGGACGCCGGACGTCTATCAGGGTGGCTCGAACGAGACAACCAGCCTGATCGCTTCACTGCCGAAGCTCGGCGCAGCGGCGGTTCTGGTGCGGGTAACAGCTTTGGCCGGGCACGAAAACCGGCCACTGGTCTTGCTGCTGAGCGCGCTAGCGATTTTTTCAATGTTTTATGGCAACCTGATTGCACTGGTGCAAAACGACCTGAAACGGTTGTTCGGATTTTCCGGTATTGCACACGCAGGGTATGCATTGATTGGATTTGTTACGCTCGATTATGAGGGGTACACCGCCGCACTTTACTACGTCACGGGCTATGTGTTCATGATATTGGCATGCTTTGTTGTGCTGTGCCGGACTGCATCTGCAGGCGAAAACCTCGCTCTGGAAGGCCTGGCAGGCCTGTATCGGCGTTCGCCGCTGCTTGCGCTGACACTGTTGTTGGGGGTGTTTGGATTGGCCGGTGTACCGCCACTTGCTGGCTTCATGGGCAAGTTTGTTTTGCTCAAGGCAGCTTTTGCAAAAGGCCATCTTGCATTGGTGATTGTGACGATCATCAACAGTGTGATAGCGGTGTACTACTATTTGCTCATCGTCCGTGAGGCTTTCTTTTGTGAGCCGGTTGACCGGCACACGATTCAGCTTGACCTGCCCACCCGGTTTTTGTGTGTGGGTTTGGCTGCGGCAGTTATTTGGATTGGTATTGCACCCGGCTGGCTGCTTGAGCAGTTGTCCCAGTGCGTGAGAGGGATATTGGCATTGGGCATGTGAGTTTAGCGCGTGATGGCACCCGCTTTTTATCGGGCCAATGACAAGTTCGGGCGATGGCATTTGCCGAAAATCCACAGTGATTTGGCTGCGCCCAATTGATGTGTGACACGCGAAAAGTCTTGTTGCGCAATAGCCGGTCCATTGGGGTTTGGCTGAAAGAACCCGGCTGAAGGAAAGTTCCGGAGCCAATTACCCGGATTGGGTTTTAGATAGCGTACAAATAATTGCATCTGGGGTGGGTAAGACACGAGTTGGACGGGAAGCTGAGCCAATTAGCCTTATAGGACGATGCGCAAGAGTTATTGTTCCAAATGCACTGATTGTTCTTAACAGGGTGTTGGAAAAGTGATTTTCGGAGGAAAAAACATGCAAAAATCCCAACCTTTTCGCGGGTCAGTTTTCCAAAACAGCCATTTTTCAACAGCCTGTTAGCCGGGTGCGTCTCGTAGTGCAAGAACGAGGAGGAGGCCTTGGAAAACTTCAAAGAAGCGATCACTGCCTGGCGCTGGGCAGAAGATCAAAAGGCTGTCGCGTTCCTGAAAAAGAGATCCCGCAAACACCCGGTAGCGGTCGCGGTATAAATCAATGGGCCGACTCGCCAACATTTTTCGGCAAAGCGGCTGCCGAAGCTTTGCAGAAGCTGGCTGGCAGCCGGTCGGCCAAGTGGGCAGTCACTTTATAGTGGTAAAGTCGGGGCGTCCGCGCCAATCTTTCCATTCCGCAGCACCGCGAGCTGTCGGTGGATACATTGCGCAAAGTCATCCGTGCGTCCGGCATGACAGTCGAGGATTTTTGACCTTGGTGCAGAACGAACTTTTGCAATTCTGCCTTTGGGGACACGCAAGAAGGGCCAAATGGTTTGCGCAAGTCAAGCCGTCTGAAACTCTAACTCTGTGCCAGACCTTCAAGGGGCGGTGGTCCGACGAGTTGGCACATCTGGTTTCCGCCCTACTGCCCGACGCTGGGCAAATGCGAATCTGGTGGGCGTGCTCCGCCAGCGGCTCAGCAACGACGCACCGATCATTGGATCCACTATTACAACTAGGAACGGCCACATGAATCGTTGGGCCAGCGTGTGCCGGCCGAAGTATAACGCCGCAGTCGTCGTCGCTACCCAGCGCTCATGCGCTCGTGGCGCTATCCCTCTGGTTGGCGCACGGCGCGTGCCTTTGGCGGCCAGCGCGTCGGTTTCAAACCGCTCGATGTGGGCGTCCATGAAGTCTATTTGGCAACCATCTCATCGGGTTGCTGGTGGACAGCGACCGCGCCGGGATGCGCCCGCCGCACTGGTCCAAAGCCCGGGTCGCCACAGCCAGACTGTAACCTCTGTTCTGGCACTAGACTGTTGCCTATGTCCTGGCATCGTGCCTCGATGTCTGCTGTATCGCGGATTTCCAATCCGCGGCCCGTTCGCAATGCCGGGTGCACAGATGGCTCCTCCGATTTTCTGACTGTAAGCCGGCGATACAGCAGGTTGTCCTGCACAGCGGGATGCGCTACGCGGGTTCGGCGGGACGCCCAACTTGACACGCTGGATGCGTGTGTTCACCGTTTCAGTTGCGCAACTGCAGTTGCGAGTGGCGAAAAGTTATTCATGGCTTTGCACTTCGGTTGAAAGGATTTGCGCCGCGCAACCGCCGACTGCGGTTTGCGTTTGCCAAAGTTTTTCGATCAGCATGTAGAACAGCGGCGCGAACAGTGCCATGTACCGCCCCATGCTCATGGCTTTCTTGGCAATCAGAATCTGTAGCTCAAAGTGAAGGCGCCGAATTCCGAGTAATCCGGTTGTCCTTTGAATTCCTTCCCCCAAAACACATAAGCAAATGCCACCGTGGATCGCCGTGTGACGATCCCTATGCCAACTTCAGCGGCAGGCACGAACCATTCCTTGTCCACACTTGGGCTGTCCTTCCAACTGTTACCGTCCAGCGTGATATTGCGAAGCACGAAGTTGGCGCTGCCGCCGCCGAAGACGTACACGCCCCACTTTGGCGCGTTTGTATTGGTGGGCTGGCGCGGCGGCGGCAGGTGAACCATGCCACGCATCGATGTGGTGCCGAAATCATCCGGGATGTTGAAACCGAACCGGAACTGACCGCCAATTTGCCCTTGGGTCAGCACGTTGCCCAGCATGATATTGCCGACGGGCAATACCTCGACAGCGAGTCGCAGCGGTTCGCCCAACAGCCGATATTTGCGGCGATGTTCATAGACCAGATTAATGATCGGCTCGTTATGAAGCTGATAATCCCAGCCTTGCGGTTGTGTGCTGCCCACCCAGCGATGCACCTGCTTTTGCGTTTCATCTGCCAACGACCACGGCCCGACCACGCCGGTGATGAATTTGAGTCCATTGTAATGGTTGTCCCGCTCGACGTGCAGCGACAGACCAACGGAGAGAATCCCGGCATAAGGACGGTCGTTGGGGTCAGGTGTTGGCCGGGTTGTGTCGGAAGGCGTTACCATTATCTGTTCTGCTTCATAGCTCACAGTGCGGCGCCCCAAACCCCAAGGCAGCCGGTCGGCCAGCGGGTCGAGCCAACTGCTTCCTGTGTGCGCCAGCGAGAGCGAAACGCCATCTGTGTAAAATCTGTCCGTGCCGGCGAAGGTATCGTTTTCCCAACGTAGCGAAACTGACCATCGCCGCGGTTCAGCTTGCACAGGTGTGCAAGCTGAATTGTCTGTTGTATCAGCCGCGTTAAGCGCCGACAGTGCCAGGCCAAATGCAACAAGGCTCAACCTTAGCCGGCGGCGTGCGGTTCCATTTTGCATCAGCGGTTGCGGCATAGCCCGTTGCAAACGCACGTAAGTGAGATCGGCTGTGCAGGTGTCAAAGCACGCATTGCGGGCTTTTATTGATGCGTTTCAATCGAAGAAAAGGACTGGTCACTCGCACCGGAGGCGTGACCATTGTTCCACCCGCCACCCAACGCTGCGTAAAGCCGCACCTGACTGACGAGCTGCGCCAGGCGGAGTGAAACCAGGCCCTGTTGCGCGGCAAATAGCGACCGTTGCGCATCCAGCACGGTAAGATAACTGTCTATGCCGCGCTCGAACCGCGCCCGGGCAAGTCTGTACGCGTCGGCTAGTGCATCCACCAACGACTGTTGGGCTGCCACCTGCTGATCAACTGTGCCGCGCGCAGCCAGCGCATCTGCAACGTCGCGAAACGCGGCTTGAATGGTTCGTTCATACTGGGTAAGTGCAAGTTGCTGTTGCACTTTGCTTACCTTCAACCCCGACCACGTCCGCGCATCAAAGATCGGCATGAGCGCCTGCGCGCCGTAGTTCCAAGTATCCGAGCCGTGCTTGAACAGATTCGACAATTCCATGCTGGCCGCGCCGTAGGCTGCGGTAAGCGATATGCGCGGGAAAAATGCAGCGCGCGCAGCGCCTACGTTTGCGTAAGCGGCTTTTAACTGTGCCTCGGCCTGCAACACATCCGGCCGTTGCAACAGTACATCGGAAGGCAGCCCGGCTGCGATTTCTCGAGGCGGTGTGACGCCCGCCAGATTTGTCGGCAAAAGTTCAGCCGGCACCGGCGTGCCAACCAACAGGTTCAACGCATTTTCGTCCTGAGCAACCAGTTGTGTGTATCGCGCTACTTCACGGGCAGCAGTGTCAAGTGGCGTTTGTGCCTGACGCAGGTCAAGCTCGGTAGCCACCCCTGCAGCATACTGACGCTGCACAAGCTCGAAAGCGGCCTTTTGGGTTCCGTAAGTGTGTTGAGCAAGAGCAAGTGCCTCGCGGTCTGCAGCCAGCGCCATGTACGCCTGCGCAACCGACGAAATGATTGCCAGTTGCGCAGCGCGGCGCGCGTGCTCGGAGGCAAAGTATTCCTGCAGCGCAGCATCTTTAAGACTCCGAATCCGGCCAAAGAAGTCTATTTCCCACGATGCAAGCCCGAGATTTACATCGTACCGTTCGGTCGTGCGCGGTTGACCAGGCATGCGCGGCAGTTGTGCCGATGCATGTTGTTTTACGCCGCCTGCTGCGGCATAAGCCGATGGGAACAGTTCAGCGCGCTGCACACCGTACATGGCGCGTGCCATTTCAACGTTCAGCGCCGCAAGCCGCAAATCACGGTTATTCTTCAAAGCCAGCTCGATTATCCACCGCAACTTCAGGTCAGTGAAAAACTCGCGCCAATCACATTCGGGGGTAACGGGTGTGCCGGCTTTAATTTCCGCCCGGTCGTAGGCCGGGCCAGTTGGCCATTCAGCAGGTACAGGCGCAGCAGGCCGTACGTATTTCGGCGCCATTGTGCAGCCGGTCACGAGCAAGGCGAGGGTGACGAGTGCGAACCAGCAGTAGCACAGACTTCCAATCTGCTGTATCGCAGGTTTCCAACCCGCCAAGCGCCATTGATTTTCGGACGCTTCGCCGACTTGAAGTCGGCGATACAGCAGGTTGTCACGCACAGCGGGATGCCCAACGCGGGTTCGGCGGGACACCGAACCCGACACGCTGGATGCGTGTGTCCACCGTTGCAATTGCACGACTGCGATTGTGAATGGCGAAGATTTATTCATGGCCTTGCCCTCCGATTGAAGTGTCCAGAGCATCCGGGTGCGCTGTGGGCGATTTGGCTCTGCCAAACGTCTTCTGGATCAACGTGTAAAACAGCGGTGCAAACACGATGGCAAGCAATGTGCCTGTTATCATGCCGCCGACCACGCACGTACCAATTGCATTCATTGCGCCTGAAGCCGCCCCGGTATGCAGTGCCAACGGTAGCACGCCAAACCCAAACGCAAGCGAAGTCATCACAATCGGACGGAACCTCAGTTTTGCACCCTGAATGGTCGCCTCGAACAGGCCTTTGCCTTCTTTTTCCATTGCTTCCTTTGCAAACTGCACGATCAAGATTGCGTTTTTGGCGGTCAATCCCATGGTGGTTAACAACCCGATCTGGAAATAGACGTCATTGAACATCCCGCGCAAGAAATTGGTTAGTGCGCCACCGATCAAGCCTAGCGGCAACACCAACAATACGGCAACTGGGATCGTCCAGCTCTCATACAGCGCCGCCAGACACAGGAAAATCGCCAGCACAGAAAATGCATACAACAACAGCGCCTGCCCATGCGCGAGTCGTTCCTGATAAGACAGGCCGGTCCAGTCGTGCCCGACGCCTTCGGGCAACTTACGCGCCAGCTCTTCAATAGCTTTCATTGCGTCAGTGGTGCCGAACCCGCGTGCTGGCCCACCCCAAATGTTCACTGCTGGAAACCCGTTGTACCGCTGCAACAATGGCGAACCAAAATCCCACCGGCCTCTTGCGAACGAAGAAAACGGTACCATCTCACCGGTGGCATTTCTGACGTAGATCTTCTGCAGGTTTTCTGGCACCATCCGGTACGGTGCGTCAGCCTGTACAAAGACGCGTTTGACACGGCCGGCTTTGACAAAATTGTTGACGTAGGCGCTGCCAATTGCAGCCGAAATTGCATTATGCACACTGGTAATCGGGAGCATCATCGAACCGGTTTTCTCCCAATCAATATCCACCCGATACTGCATGACATCGTCCTGGCCGTTCATGCGGACTTGCATCAGGCGCGGGTCTTGCGCTGCCATCTGTAGCAGTGCGTTTTTCGCTTCCATGAGCTTCTGATGTCCCACACCGCCAAGGTCAAGCAGTTGCATATCGAACCCGGTTGCATTCCCCAACTCGATGATCGGCGGCGGCAGGTACACAAACGCCATCGCCTCGCGCATCCGCATGAAATAACCTGTCGCACGCGCTGCAACAGCCTGTGCGTGGGAGCGTGCATCTGGCCGCGCCTTCCAGTCCTTGAGTTTGATGAAGACCATTGCCTGGTTTTGGCCGCGCCCGGCGAAACTCATACCAACAATGTTCATTACAGACTCGACTGCCTGCGATTCATTCTGCAGGAAATAATCTGATACCTTGCTAGAAAAACTGCGCGTTTGCTCCAGCGTTGCATTGGGTGGCATGATAACCTGGCACATCAGAATGCCCTGGTCTTCATCAGGCAGATACGCACGCGGCAGGTTCTTAAACAAAAACCATAGGCCAGCTACGATCACCAAATAAACCACGCTGTACCGGATCCATTTGTTCAAAACCCGCCCGAGCCATTTCACGTACAAATCGCGTACCCTGAAAAACACGCTGGTGAACCCCACCAAAAACGGTCGCAACAGCTTCAGTGATTGTTCGGCTGCAACGTGTCCGCGCTGGACCGGCTTGAGCAACTGTGCGCACAACACAGGCGCAAGCACCAACGCAACCACAACCGACAGCAACATTGACACCGCCACTGTGGCTGCGAACTGCCGGTAAATCACGCCTGTCGAACCCCCGAAAAACGCCGACGGCAGAAACACCGCAGAAAGCACCAGCCCAATCCCAACCAGCGCAGGCGCAATCTGGTCCATTGACTTTGCGGCTGCATCGTGCGGGGCCAGACCTTCCTCGGTCATGATGCGCTCGACGTTTTCAACCACAACAATCGCATCGTCCACAAGCAACCCGATCGCAAGCACCATGGCAAACATGGTGAGCATGTTGATCGAAAAGCCCAGTAGCCAGATCACAGCAAACGTGCCCAGAATTACCACAGGCACAGTTATCGTCGGCACAAGCGTGGCGCGCACCGTGCCTAGGAACAGCCACATCACCACAAATACAAGCAGGATAGCTTCCAGCAGTGCTTTGACGACCTCCTCAATTGCCACACGGGTGAACGGCGTGGTGTCAAACGGATAGACCACTTTCAATCCGTGCGGAAAGTACGGCTCAAGCTCGCGCAGTTTCCGTTTGATTGCATTGACGGTTGTCAACGCGTTTGCACCCGGCTCAAGCCGCACTGCAATACCGGCAGACGGGCGTCGGTTGTGGAAAACCTCGATGTCATAAAGTTCTGTCCCAAGCTCGGCCCGGCCAACGTCTTTGACCCGTATAATCGAGCCGTCAGGCTTGATACGGATCGGGATTGACTCGAACTCATCCGGCGTGGTCAGCATGTTCTGCACGATAATGGCCGCGTTCAGCCGCTGACCCGGTACGGCTGGACCACCACCAAACTGGCCTGCCGAAACCTCGACGTTGTATGCGCGCAATGCCATGACAACGTCTTCGATGGTGAGTTGGTAACTTGTCAGCTTGTCCAGGTCGAGCCAGATGCGCATTGCGTAATTGCCGCCAAATGCCATTGTCTCACCCACACCCGGGACACGCGCGATAACACTTTGAATAACCGAAGCTGAGTAATCACGCAGGTCGTACACGTCCATGCTCGGGTCTTCTGATACCAGTCCGATGATCAGCGCAAAGTTCCGGGTTGATTTCATCACTTGCACACCCATCTGCTGCACAACCTGCGGCAGGCTCGCCATGGCAAGCTGCACTTTGTTCTGCACCTTCGCCCAGGCAATGTCAGGGTCGGTCCCAGGCTTGAACGTTAACTCGACTCTGCACTGACCACCTGCATCGCTGCTTGAGGACATGTAAATCATACCCTCCAACCCGGTCATGTAGTCCTCGATGACCTGTGTGATCGTGTTCTCGACTGTCTCAGCCGATGCGCCCGGGTACATCGCCGTAACGGCAATTGCAGGTGGCGCAATTGCCGGGTACTGCTGCACAGGCAGATTGTAAATGGCCAGAAAACCAGCCACCATCATGGCAATGGCTATTACCCAGGCAAAAACCGGTCGCTGAAGGAAAAATCTCGAAATCATACGGCGCTGGTTCCTTTCATGTCAGTTTTCAGGCTACCTCGGGCGGTTTGATTGTCCTTGGGCGGGGACTGCGCCCGGTCCCGGCTGCTGCATTTGCGGCTGTTGCAATGTACCCGGCGGCACTTCTCTCACCGGCATGCCCGGCCGGACACGCACAAAACCCTCGACGATTACGCGGTCGCCAGGTTCAAGCCCGGCTGACACAAGCCATTTGTTGCCGATGGCACGGTCAACTTCAATCATGCGCATCTCTGCCGTGCCGCCCTTGCCAACCACCAACACAAACGGCATGCCTTTGTAAGTTCGCATGACCACATCCTGTGGAACAAGAATGGCCCGATTGTTAACCCCCTCGACAATCCGCGCGCGTACGAACATGCCCGGCAGCAAAACACCGTCTGGGTTGGGAAAGACCATTCGCAATATCACCGAGCCTGTCGTCGGGTCAACCGACACGTCGCGGAACTGGAACGTGCCTTTGTGTGGATAAACCGTGCCATCTTCAAGAACAAGCTCGACAACATTTTGCCTGTCAGGGTCAGATGACAGTTTGCCTGTTGCGAGCCGTTTCTGCAGCCCGAGCAGCTCGGCAGTTGACTGCGGCACATCAACATAGATCGGGTCAAGCTGCTGAATAGTTGCAAGCGGCACCGGCTGATATGCGGTTACAATTGCGCCATCTGTTACGCTCGAGCGGCCAATCCGACCTGATATGGGCGCAGTAATTTTGGTGTAACCCAGGTTAATCCGTGCTGTCTCGACTGTTGCCTTCCAGTATTGCACGTCTGCCTCAGCCTGTTGCAACGCCGCAGCAGCGTCGTCGTAGGCCTGTTGGCTGACAGCCTTCTCGGCGACCAGTTGTTTGAACCGCTCAGCACGCGCGCGGACAGCGGGCAGATTCGCCTCCGCCCGTCCCAATGCCGCAACTGCACTGTCGTAGGCAGCCTGGAATGGCGCCGGGTCAATCTGGTAAAGCACCTGACCGGCCTTGACGTCTGACCCCTCATCAAACAGCCGTTTCAAAATCAGTCCACTGACCTGCGGCCGTATCTCGGCAATCAAGTACGGCGCAGTGCGCCCTGGCAGTTCGGTTGTAAGCTCGACGCGTTCGGGTGCAACCGTCATTGTCACGACTTCAGGCGCCATGCCTTGCGGCAGCCCGGTCGGCTTGCGCCCGCACCCGGCCACAAAAAACACACACAAAACCGCTACTGCGATAATTGCCGTGAAGCAATTCGCTCTCACACAAACCGTCTTGTGTGATGTCAATACTGTCCTGCTGTTTGATTGCATTTTTTTGTCCATGTCAGATTGAATCATTGTCAAAAGCCTGGTTCGCTGCCGTTGCTCGAAGTTAACCTCTGCCCTTTCCGATGCCACAGGCTGCGCCGCGCAAAAAAAGCTCGACAACCGCCTCGGCAGTTTGCCTGTCAAGTGGCCGTGTTGGTTGCAACAAATACATCACCACTTGAATGTGGATCAGCCCCCAAAAACCAATTGCAAGTGTGCTGCTGTCAAAGCGCCGGTCTAATTCACCGGTCTTCATACCCTGCGCGAGCAATTCCTGCACGAATTGAATGCTTTGCCAGCCTTTCTCGAAACAGTGCGCCTGCGGCGGCACCTCGCCCGGCGCAGCCAGCGCAGTTGCGAATGCAAGCCGCGTCAGCTCGACATTAGCCTTGGCGAACTCGAACAATGCAACACAAATCTCTTTCAATTGTTCCGCCAGCGACTCTGCACGTGACGCTGCCTCGCGCATTAGCCGCATCCGTTCCTCAGCCGCCCAGTCAACCAATGCACGGTACAGGTCGGCCTTGTTGCGGAAATAGTAATAAAGCACAGGCGTCGTCACGCGCGCAGCTTTGACGATGTCACGCACGGTTGTACCGGCGTAACCCTTTTGGGCAAACCGTTTCAGTGCAGCCTGCAGAATTTGCTGGCGCGTTGCGACACTGTCTCTGGCAACACGAACCGACATAAACTTAACGAACGATAGGTAGGTTCGCTCGGTTTGTCAAATTGTCAAATAAAATTTTTCGTCTCGTTTCGACGCGCAACGAAAGCTGCGCCCAGCCAAGGCCAGTGGTTACGTGCGACCCGACCGTTGCAATTCCGGATCCAGAGCGCTGTGTGGCCGTGGGTACATCACGCCATCTGTTCGCAGAAACATGGAACCAATGCAATTTTGGCTTCGAAATTTGCCAAGCACGACGCTTACCATGCGTATTTCACAAACTTGCACTGCTGGGCGCGACGTAACCGTTATGGCGCGTCCTGCCGGTGCGGAACAAACCTGCTGTATTACTTGCCTGCGCCGAGTCGAGTGCCTCGGGGATGCGTAATGCGTTGAAGTGTTGAAGCGATAAGTGGAACGCAATTCCTACCTGGGCCAAGTCGAATGTGTGCTTGTGCGTCCGCACGCAGGCAGGCTGCAGGCAGGCGGCAGACTTGGGAATCTGCGATACAAAAAACGCGTGAAATATCCGGGCTAACATCCGTTGAGATCGCGTTGATTTTAACGTGCCGTGTTGTTCTGTGTCTGAAAACTTGGTATGGATGATGTCGGGCGAGCCGCTCCCGCGACTGCGGTACCGGCAGCGTATGCTGACCGTACGCAACAGAGTCAAACACTGCAACCTGAGGAGTAGAGTTGCGATGGGTAGCGCACGCGGCCCGCGTGCAGTTTTCGGCGGCTCGCCGAAAACGTTGCCTAACCCGGATATTTCACAAACTTGCAGTGCTGGTGCGGTGAAACCGTTGTGGTGCGTCTTGGCGTTGGGGAACAAACCTGCTGTATTACTTGCCTGCGCCGAGTCGAGTGCCTCGGGGATGCGTAATGCGTTGAAGTGTTGGAGCGATAAGTGGGACGCAATTCCTACCTGGGCCAAGTCGAATGTGTGCTTGTCCGTCCACACGCAGACCGGGGCCGGCCAGGCGCACACTTGGAAGTCTGGGCTGCGTAAAACATATGGAATATCCGGCATAGATGGAATGCGTGCTGGAACTTTCCGCCCCCCGGTGTTCGCACCTGGACATGAGCTTCCGGCTTGGGCAGATCAACTCTGATCTACTGGAATGAACCGAGCCGGTGCAGATTGTCCAGTGCTGCAGCTTGTTTCTGTTGCCAGACCGCCAAATCGAAAATCTCAATTACGTTAAGCATGCCAAGCACCACGACCTGCCCGGTCTTGAACAATTGGCCGGTTATCTGGCGCAGAACGCGCAAATACCGGTTGCGCACCTCAACCTCGCCGTAGTCAACTTGAGTCTCAAGTACTTTCATCGGCGCGGCTTGCGATGAGTCGCACACGGGGATTAATCGCAAAAACTGGCTTTGAACAATGAGCATCCGAAACCTACAGATAGGGCCTGAGACAAACTTTGCCGGTAACCGGATGCGTCTGCCACGCGTCACTTTCCGCCGAAACATCCCCGAAAACGGCTTGTAACTCGAACTGGCGTTCATGGTTCAAATCGTGGTTGGCTGTTTGGGCGCGTATTGAACATGCCGGGAATTAAGAAGAACGGTGGTTTCCCGCCCCTGACCTTGTTCGCGATGACCGACTGAACCGGCGCTTCGCCAAGACCACTGCCGCCGGAAAGCCGCACCACAACAATTGTCGCTGCAATTTCCCAAGCGTCGGATTTCCCCGGCGTCAGCCAAGCGCGCGAAACCCGCGACATCTGAGTTTTTCATGAACTCGGCTACACCAAGTCTGATTAATCCCCCTGACTTGAGGAGCGTTTCGGCGCGCAGGCGCCAGTATTTACGCCAACATGTTCGCATTCTTTTCACTGGAGCGACTCGACGATTGCCTGTGCAGCCGCCCGTGGATTTGGCGCGGCATAAATTGGCCGGCCAATCACAAGCCAGTCTGCCCCAGCCTCGATTGCTTCGCGAGGCGATAGTGTTCGTTTCTGGTCATCTGGTGTGCTCTGGCCAAATCGAATGCCCGGTGTCACAAGCTTGATATGCTCGGGTAAAATCTGGCGTAGCGCAACCACTTCAAGTGCAGAGCACACAAGCCCACGCAGCCCCGCTTGCACAGCCAGGCGCGCCAAACGTTCAACCTGCCGACCCACGTTGGTGTCACACCCGAGCTGACCCAGGTCGTCCGTGCCCAAGCTCGTGAGCACTGTTACGCCCAAGACCACCGGAGCGGGTCGGCCCAGTTCAGCCGCAGTTTGTTGCGCGGCGGTTTCGGCTGCACGCATCATTTCGAGTCCGCCACTGGCGTGTACGGTGAGCATTTGCACATCCAGCCGTGTTGCGGCAGCTACAGCCCGTGCAACCGTGTTCGGGATGTCGTGGAACTTCAAATCAAGAAACACCTCCGAGCCGGTCTGACGCACCTTTCGGACGATGTCAGGTCCGGCTGCGGTAAAAAGTTCGCTGCCGATCTTGAACCCGGCCACAACACCTGCCAGTTGATTTACCAATCCAAGCGCTTGCGCGGCCTCGGCAACGTCCAAAGCAACTATGATCGGGTTGCGCATTTACGGACTTGATTGTCTTGACCGGGGCAGAGTTTACCCCGCCGGAGCGCCGTGCACAAAACTAAAAACTGTTATGGCAAACGGTGTATTAACCGGCTCGCTTTGACATTACTGGCATCGTCACTTACGCTACTGCACGCATGAAATTGATCAGGCAAACCGATCCGCACTTCGAGCTGCGCATGCGCGAACTGCTCGAGCAGTCGAGCATGTTTGACCCGGCTGTCGAGGCGCGTGCGCGCGAAATTATCGAGGACGTTAAAGTGCGCGGTGACACCGCGCTGATCGAACTGACCGAGCGGTTCGACGGCGTGCAGTTGCATCCTGAACAACTGGCTGTCACACAGCCCGAGCTTTTTGCAGCGTGTCTCAAGGCCGATCAAGCACTGCGCGATGCGGTGGCTGAGGCAGGCCAGAACATTGCTGCATACGCAAAAAAATCGCTTCGCAAAAACTGGCAGATGAAAAATTCACACGGCGCGGTTGTAGGCGAAAAGTTCGATCCGTACCAACGTGTTGGGATATACGTGCCGGGCGGTACGGCACCGCTTGTGTCAACCGCGCTCATGACAGTTCTGTTGGCCAAGGTAGCGGGGTGCCCCCAGATAGTTGTCTGCACACCATGCGCTAAGGACGGCACAATTAATCCTGCGCTTCTTTTTGCAATTCGCACCTCGGGTGCAACCGAGATTTACCGGGTCGGCGGCGCACAAGCCATCGCAGCAATGGCGTACGGCACAGAAACGATTCGCCCGGTGCAAAAAATCTTCGGCCCGGGCAATGCGTATGTGGTTGCCGCAAAACGTCTCGTATTCGGCAAGGTTGCAGTTGATCTTTTGCCCGGACCAAGCGAGTTGCTGGTGATTGCGGACGACACCGCTGAGCCGGCTTTTGTTGCAGCGGACATGCTTGCGCAGGCTGAACATGGCTCCGGCGCAGAACGAATCTGGCTTGTGACAACTTCAGCCCGGCTCGGCACGGCCGTGCAAAACCAGATCAAACGCCAATTGCCCGGGCTTGCGCGGCGAAAATTTATCGAACAGGTGCTCGAAGCCAACACATGGCTCATCCAGGTTAAAACCGTCGCAGACGCAATTACGGTTGCCAACCGGCTCGCACCGGAGCATTGCCAACTGCTGCTGCGCAACGCACGCGCTGTGGCAGACCGCATTCTGACTGCCGGAGCGATTTTTATCGGGCCGTGGTCGCCAACCGTGCTGGGCGACTATGTTGCCGGCCCCAGCCATACGCTGCCTACGGGGGGTGCAGGCGCAGCGTTTGGCGGTCTCTCAGTCGAGCAGTTCCAGCGTCGTACCAGCATCGTCCAGTACAACCGGGCTGCACTGCGCCGTGCATTACCCGCGGTGAAAAAATTCGCTCAACTCGAAGGACTCGATGCACACGGTGTTTCGGCACAAAAACGGTTTGTGCGCACCGGCAGAAAATCGTAAACGTCCTTGGACCCCATGAACTCGATGAATGATCGAACCGGCCTGGTCAGCGCTCAGCCTGTCAGTGCCGCCGGGCTTGTTTCATACCAACATGCGGCGGTCGTGAGCCGCGAACTATTGCGAAGCCGTGCCGGCACCGTGACCGTGTTTGCGTTTGACGCCGGCCAGGGCCTGAGTGAACACACCGCGCCGTTTGACGCACTTGTGCATGTGCTCGAAGGCAAAGTCGAAATCACAATTTCAGGTAAACCATACCGGCTTGGCGCAGGCGAACTGATCTTGATGCCCGCAAATGCGCCGCATGCACTCAAGGCAATCACAAGGTTCAAAATGCTCCTGACAATGCTGCATGCGTAGGAGACAATTACACCGTAAATTGCCAGTGCCGCAGCC
>Ga0272448_1004381_pt1 | contig 16131 bp, 13 predicted proteins | sample YNPCB0191_FD_202220 | JGI IMG/M metagenome (GOLD analysis project Ga0272448, IMG submission 202220) | Hot spring sediment microbial communities from Yellowstone National Park, WY, United States - YNP-CB-019-1 | ecosystem: Environmental > Aquatic > Thermal springs > Hot (42-90C) > Sediment...
AAATACGCCCTCTTAGATATGTGCCCGTTGTAAGAACTACAGCATCAGCATAAAAGATGCTTCCATCTGCGACCTGCACGCCCCTTACCCTGCCATTTTCTATGATTAATTTTTCAACAAGCCCCTGTCTAAGGTGAAGGTTTGGCTGGTGTTCGAGGCGCTCTTTCATCCTTCTTGAGTATGCCCACTTATCAGCCTGTGCTCTTAAACTCCATACCGCAGGACCGCGAGATGTGTTTAACATCTTAATTTGTGTGAGTGTCTCGTCGGTTGTCATTGCCATCGCACCGCCAAGGGCATCGATTTCTCTTACGACCTGCGACTTTCCAGGACCGCCAATAGCAGGATTGCATGGCATCCAGCCAATACTATCATTGTCAATAGTAATAATAAGAGTTGGAACGCCCATTCTCGCTGAGGCAAGTGATGCCTCAACGCCTGCATGTCCACCGCCAACAACAATTACTCCATAATATTTTTCTTTCATCATAGACTATATTATACACAAATTTTCGCTCTTTTTAATAGAAGGTGAATCATTGGGAGAGGAAAAAGTCCCCTCCTCAACCTGTTGAGGGGGTTGGGCATCATCCCCTCAAAACCCCCTGAAAAGAATAAACGGAGGAGATCTCTCGCTACGCTCGAGATGACAATTAATGCAGGAGGGATAAGTCCCTTTCCCCAACTCCACCAAAAAACGACTTTAAGACTTTGGGGAAAAGTTTGAAAGGGGGCGAAGCCCTCGTTCCAATATTAGGAGATCCCTCACAAAAGGCGTTCGCGACGACACTTCGTGTCGGTTCGAAATGGGTCAGTTTCTCCTTTCGATTGAACTGAGGAGATTTCTCACATAAGGCGTTCGAAATGACTTTTTATTATTATGCTCTTGTCTTTCGGGGTTAGTTGGGAAGGGGGTATTTTCCCCTTCCCATTATGTCACCCCGAGGAACGAAGTGACGAGGGGTCTCCTCTGTTCCCTCTGTCACCCCGAAATGCCGTTCTGAGGGGTCTCCCATTCAATTGAGGGGGTTGGACATCATCTCCTCAAAACTCCCCCGAAAAGAATAAAAGGAGGAGATTTCTCACTTCGCTCGAAATGACTCGGTTGGAGTGTCATCCCGGGCTGTCTTTACGAGGGATCCCCTCCTTTCAGTGGAGGAGGGCTCTGCCATCCTCTAACTCCACCCAAAAACGACCTTAAGACTTTGGGGAAAAGTTAGAAAGGGGGTGAAACCCTCTTTCTAATATTAGGAAATGTCTCACTTCGTTAGACATGACGATAAATGGGGAGGGAAAAAGTCCCCTCCTCCAACTTCACCCGAAGACGAATTTATGCCTTTGGGGAAAGTTCGAAGGGGGTCTTTTAACCCCTTCGATTTAAAGGAGGAGATTCCTCACTTTGTTCGGAATGACGGTGTTGATGATTTTCTGTCTTTTGGTGAAAAGTTGGGGAATTTTCCACTTCGTTCCAAATGACAGTGTAAATTGTTCAAATACCAGCCAGGCATTGGGGTATTTTTTGTAAAATCGTATAATATTTCGTAAGGAGGTCTGTTATGAACGGCGAAAAGATAACCTTAAAGCAACTTGAAAATCACCTTTTTAAGGCGGCAGATATCTTGCGTGGCAATATGGATGCATCCGAATACAAAGAATACATTTTTGGAATGCTCTTTTTGAAATATGCAAATGACAAATTTGAAGAAGAGCGTGAAAATCAAAGAAAAGAATTAGAGAAAACCCCTTTCCTATCGAAAGAAGAAATTGAAAAATTTCTTGAGGATCCAAATTCTTACGGTGGGGTGTTCTTTGTTCCAAAGGAAGCCCGTTATGAAAACCTCCTAAAACTAAAAGAAAATGTAGGTGAGGGGTTAAACAAGGCTCTGTTAGCCCTGGAAAGGGCAAATATCCATGAACTTGAAGGAGTGCTTTCGCATATCGACTTTAATGCAGTAAAAGGAAAAATGAAGTTAAGCGATCAAAAACTCGTTGACCTCATAAATCACTTTAACAGATTCAAACTCACCGAGGAAAATTTTGAATTTCCTGATTTGTTAGGCGCTGCATATGAATATCTTTTAAAGCAGTTTGCAGACTCTGCGGGCAAAAAAGGCGGCGAATTTTATACTCCATCCGAAGTTAAGAAACTTATGGTGCGTCTTGTGAAGCCTCATTCAGGGATGACAGTTTACGACCCGACCGTTGGCTCTGGTGGGTTCCTAATTGAAGCAAAAAATTATGTTGAAAGTATTGGTGAAGATGCAAAAAATCTTGGTCTATATGGTCAGGAACTTAACGGTCTCACCTGGTCTATCTGCAAAATCAATATGATTCTTCATGGCATTAGGGACGCACATATCGAAAATGACGATACGCTTGTAAACCCAAAATTTGTAGAGGATAATGGAATAAAGAGGTTTGATAGGATTCTTGCAAATCCTCCGTTTTCACAGAACTATGAAAAAGCGAATATGAAATTTAAGGAGAGATTCCATTATGGTTTTACTCCCGAAAAAGGCAAAAAGGGCGATTTTATGTTTCTTCAGCATATGATTGCAAGCACAAAAGATAACGGCATACTTGCAACAGTTATGCCTCACGGTGTTCTTTTTAGAGGTGGAATAGAAAAAACAATCCGAGGAGGTATCGTTAAGGACGACATCATTGAAGCAATAATAGGGCTTCCTCCAAAACTTTTTTATAATGTAGGAATCCCAGCCTGTATTATCGTAATTAACAAAAACAAACCCTTTAATATAAAAAACAAAATACTTTTCATTAATGCAGATAAGGAATATGGCGAAGGTAGAAATCAGAATTACCTCCGTCCAGAGGATATCGAAAAAATCGTCTATGTATTTGAGAATAAACTTGAAGTGCCAAAGTATTCACGCATTGTAGACATAAAGGAAATCGAGGAAAACGATTTTAATCTTAATATAAGGCGTTATGTTGACAATTCGCCCGAACAAGAAGTTGAAAGCGTTAGGTTTCATATTTACGGAGGCATACCAAAGGAAGAAGTTGAGCAATACGACGCATTTTTAATGAAACTTGGCATCGATAAGCACCTTCTTTTGGCTAAGATAAGCGATGACGAATACAGGTTTAAGGATGAGATAACCGAAAAGGAGAAGATACGGGAAATTATCGAAAGCAACTCTCACATAAACGAAGTGATTGAACTTCATAAAAATAAATTGACTGAATGGTTTATGGAAATTAGGGGAGAAATTGAAAAATTCCCCGGCAGAAACAACCTCTGGACATTTAGAAATAATGCGATGAAGTTGTTAAAAGATAAATTACTTCCTCTAAATGTACTTGATGAGTTTAAGGTTGCTGGTGTTTTTGTAAACTTCTGGGATGAGTCTTATTATGATTTTAAGTCAATTGTGTCTCATGGCTTTAGCGAAAACCTCATAGAAGATGACCTCATAAAAGAAAAGTTCTTTAAAGGTGACCTTGATAAACTTGATGAAGTGGAAAGCACAATTGCACAACTTGAAAGTGAACTTGACGAAATCCTTGAAGAAGTCGAAGATTGGGATGAAGAAAATGGCGAAAAGACAGCAAAAGCAGTAAAAGAATACCTTAACGAAACGATTAAAGACCTTAAGTTATCAAAAAATATTTCTGCTGAAGACGAACTTGAAAAAATGCAAGACCTCCTTAAACGAATTGAATCAAAGGAAAAAGAGATAAAAACTCTTCGCAAAAATATGAATGACCTTGAAAAACAAATAGAGCAAAAAGTGAGAGATAAGCGAAAGACTATTACTGAAGAAGAGGCAAAGGAAATAATCCTTGACAAGTTTTTAAGCGATGCTATAACGCACCTTCTAAAATATCTGAATGCTGAGAAGAAAGAGGCAATAAAGATTTTTGAAAACTTCTGGGACAAGTATAAAAAATCTTTAAGCGAACTTATAAAAGAAAGGGATGAAGAAGTTAGGAAACTTAATGAGTTTCTTAAAGGCTTGGGCTATGTGGAGTAGGGAAACAATGTTGTGTAAAGTGAAAGTGGGGTATGCTTTACACAAAACGCTTTGCGTTAATTTCGTTTTACGCAAAGTCGACACTCATTTTGTCATTTCGAACGAAGTGAGAAATCTCCGCTTTTATTTTATTAAGGAGGGACAATGAATAAAATAAAGCCTTATGTTCCAGATGAATTTCCTCCCAGAAATCTCAATTTAGAACCATTTATCCGTGAAATGGGAGAGGCTAATAGAGCGATTGCTCTTTTTGAAGGTATATTGAGAGTGCTTCCTAATCCTGATATTTTACTTGCACCTTTAACAACAAAAGAAGCTGTTCTATCAAGCCGTATTGAAGGAACACAGGCAACTTTTGAGGATGTCCTCAATGAGGAAGCGGGAGTAACACCAAAAGATATATCTGATTCATTGAAAGAAGATATTCAGGAGGTTCTAAATTACAAAAGAGCATTGCTCTATGGTGCAGAAGAAGTAAAAATTAGGCCTCTGTCTCTGTCCTTGATTAAGGAAATGCACAAAATACTTTTAAGTGGAGTAAGAGGTAAAAATAGATTGCTTGGTGAGTTTAGAAAAACGCAAAATTGGATTGGTATCCCTGGAACTCCAATTGATAAGGCAACTTTTATACCACCAGACCCTATTATACTTCCAGAGCACCTTGATAAATGGGAAGAATTCTTGAAAAGCGATAGTTTTCCTGATAGAATTGTTCAACTTGGATTACTGCATGCACAATTTGAAATTCTACATCCGTTTGAAGACGGCAATGGTAGAATAGGACGGCTCATCATCCCATTGTTTTTATATTGGAAAGGCTTACTTTCAAGACCAAGTTTTTATCTGAGTGAATATTTCGAAAAGACCAGATCTGAATATTACGAGAGACTCCTTATGGTGACGCAAAGAGGCGATTGGTCTGGATGGATTGTATTTTTCCTCGAAGCAGTTATAGAGCAAGCGAAAGAAAATATAGACAAGGCTCAAAGACTTCTTGCGCTTTACAATGAAATGAAAAACAAATTCATCCAGGTAACAAACTCTCAATATGCTATACATGCACTTGATGCGTTTTTCAAGCAACCGATTATTGATACTTCAACATTTGTTAAATTAACTGGAATACCAAGACGATCAGGAAAAGAAATTCTTACAAAGTTAGCTAAAGAAAAATTGATTAGTATCAGAAGTCCAGCGAGAGGTAATAACCCTGCAGTATATGAGCTTGGAGAAATACTTGAAATTGGAAAAAGATAAGATTTTATTTGGAATAGGGCAAGTTATGGAAATTTGCTGGCAATAAAATCGTTTTTACTGCCGACAAATTAATTTGCTGGCAATGGACTGCACGCAAAATAGGAGTGAAAATATGAGCGGAAAAGCCACAACTGAAAAGAGTAAAACAGAAAAAGCCGAAAGCCTCCCCGACGGGTGGAAGAGGGTGAGGCTGGGAGAAGTGGTTGATGGAATAAGAAATGGCTTTGTTTATAAGTATAATGAAATTGAAAATGAGGGAATCCCTGTAACAAGAATTGAAACGATCTCAAATGGAAAAATTGATATAAGCAAGGTTGCGTACCTTAAGAAAAAAAATAAAAAAATAGAGAAGTTTATATTGATACCGGGAGATATATTATTTAGCCACATAAACAGTATTGAACATGTAGGAAAGTGTGCAATATATAATGGAAAACCGTCAGTTTTAATACATGGAATGAACTTATTGTTACTAAGGACTAAAAAGGAATTTTATAGCAACTTGTTTTTATACATGTTTCTAAATATGGAGAATGTGAGGAACAAAATTAGAAACTTAGCTGGTAAGGCAGTCAATCAAGTTTCTATTAAAGTTAGTGAACTTGAAAAATTTCTTCTCTCTCTTCCTCCTCTTCCCGAACAGCGAAAGATTGCGGAAATTCTTGAGACGGTTGATAATGTTATCGAAAAAACCGATGCGATAATTGAAAAATACAGGCGTATTAAAAAGGGCTTGATAGCGGATTTACTCAGAGGGAAAATAAGATTAATCCCCTATGGTCATTCCGAAGCCGAAGGCGAGGAATCTCATCTTTTAACATCTCCCGAAGCCAAAAAGTTTGTTATCGGCGATAAAACCTTTGTTGCCGTTCCAAACCAAAAATGGAAAAACACACCTATTGGCAAAATACCCGAAGATTGGGAAGTAGCAAAAATGAATTCAATAATAAAAGAAGGTTTAATTAGCGGAATATGGGGTGAAGAGCCGAAAGATTACGAAAATGTTTACCCTATTTTAAGATCTACGGAAATAACCCATTCAGGTAAAATCGAAACTGAAACTGTAGAATTTAGAAAAGTAATGTTAGAGCGTTCTAAAATTAGTAAGTATGTATTACGAAACGGCGATATTTTAATAGTTTCATCGAGTGGATCTGAAGAACTTATTGGAAGGGTAGCAATTTTTAAGGATTCAGGAAATGAGACATTTCTGTTTTCAAACTTCTTATTGAGATTAAGGTTTGGTGAAACAACTAGTCACATGTATATATTTTATTTCCTTTCATCATTTTGGTATCAAAGCTTCTTAGCAAAGTTTCAAGAAACATCTACAGGGCTAAGAAATTTTCCTAAAAATGAGTTTCTTGCTCTTCTTTTCCCTCTTCCTCCTCTTCCTGAGCAGCAACTTATTGCCGATGTCCTTTCTCAGGTTGATGAAGTTATCGAAAAAGAGATACAATATAAAGAGAAACTTGAGCGAATTAAGAAAGGACTTATGGAAGACCTTTTAACAGGCAAAGTGCGAGTGAACAATTTAATAAAGGAGGACATTCAAAATGATACCAAGGTTTTATGAAATGTTTAAGCCCATGCTTGAGTTTTTAAAGGATGGTAAAGTCCATAGTATGGTTGAAGTTAAAGAATACATTGCAAATTACTTTAATTTATCAGAGGAAGAGAAAAACGAAATGCTTCCCGGTGGTAGTGAAACAAGACTCAACAACAGAGTCTATTGGGCGAGGACATACCTTGTTAAAGCAGGACTGGTTGAAATTCCAGAAAGAGGAAAAACAAAAATAACAGAGAGTGGGCTAAAAGTTCTTGAAGAAAATCCATCAGTGATTGATGTGAAATTTTTATTTAAATTTCCTGAATTTAAGCAATTTCAAGCGAAAAGCAAAGAGAAAGAAACTGGCGGGACTCCGCAAGGTAGTAGAGAGGAAACTGAAAAATCTCCGGAGGAAATAATTGAAGAAAAAATAACTGAGATTAATGAAGCAGTTAAAGGAGAACTCCTTGATAAAATTCTTAAATTAGCGCCTCAATTTTTTGAAAGGCTTGTCCTTGATTTGATTGTTAAGATGGGATATGGTGGCTCTTTTGAAGAGGCAAGCAAACTTCTTGGCAAAGTAGGTGATGAAGGTGTCGATGGAGTAATAAAGGAAGATCTTCTTGGACTTGATAATGTATATTTGCAAGCAAAAAGATGGTCGAAAGATACCGTAATTGGCAGACCAGAAATCCAAAAATTCGTTGGTGCACTTCATGGAAAAGGCGCAAAAAAGGGCATATTTATAACAACTGCAAAGTTTTCAAGTGATGCATTTGATTATGCTGAAAGCATAAAGGATATGAAAATAATCTTGATCGACGGAGACAAACTTCTTGATTATATGCTTAAATACAATGTTGGCGTTGAAACGAAAAGAACGATTGAAATAAAGAAAATTGATGAGGGTTATTTCGAGGAGTACTAATAGGTGAGATATGTCTTTTTCGCTTGACGAAGAGCATTTTGTAGAAAACGACTTTTTGAAGCGGCTTAAAAATCTGGGCTTCCGAATTTACAGGCAGGATAAAGATTTCCCAGAAAAGGCTTACGAAATTACTGATTTTGATGAAAATAACGAAGCGGTTTACGGCGGAGAAGTACAAGCCTTTAGAGATTCTTTTTCTGATGCAATCCTCGAGAAAGAATTAAGATTTCGCCTTAAAGTTATAAACCCATTTCTTACAGACGACCAAATTGATACGGTTGTAAGGCGGTTAAAGGTTGTCGAGGGGAAGTCTCTTGTTGAGGCAAATAGAGTTGTTCATACGCTTCTTACAGAAAATACATCCGTCGATGAAAATAGAGAGACCCATGAGAAAAGCCCAACAGTCCGATACATTGACTTTAAAAATATCAATAACAATTCCTTTATTGCAATTTCTCAATTTAAGGTGAGGATTAAAGGCACAGAGAATCACATAATTCCTGATATTGTAATTTTTGTTAATGGGATTCCTCTCGTCGTTGTGGAGTGCAAATCTCCTGCAGTGACAGAGCCTATTTATGAAGCGATTACTCAACTTATGAGGTATTCTGAAAGAAGAGGCGCAAAGGAGGGCAATTCTGAACTTTTCTACTATAACCTCTTCCAGATTGCAACCACTCGATACCAGAGTGTTATAGGAACAATCACTTCAGATTACGATAATTTTGTTGAGTGGAAAGAGGCTTTTATCCCAGGGATTGGCTCAATCACACGAGAACAGCCCGCTGCAACTATTACAGGGACACTTTCAAAAGAAAACCTTCTTGACCTTCTTCATACATATACGCTTTTTAAGGAAACTGAAAAGGGAAGTGTAAAGATTGTTGCAAGGTATCATCAGTTTAGAGCCGTTAAGAAAATCGTTGAACATATAAGAAAAGGAAGCAATCGAAAAGAAAGAAGTGGCATTGTCTGGCACACACAGGGGTCGGGCAAATCCCTTACGATGATGTTTTTGGTGAGAGAACTTTACCATAACGATAGCGAATTTGGAAATTTCAAAATCGTTTTTGTAACTGATAGAAGAGACCTTGAAAGACAATTGAATGACACCTCTAAAAGCGTTGGCTTCACTGTGAGGGTTGCGCGTTCCATAAGGGAACTTAAAGAACTTCTCAAAACTAACACACCAGAACTTGTAATGGGAATGATAAGCAAATTTGAAGAGCAGGACTTCAAAGAAAAATTTCCTGTCCTTAACGAATCGCCAAATATCCTTGTAATAATAGATGAAGCACACCGCTCCCAGTATAAAGAACTTGGCGCAAATTTACGAACAGCCCTACCAAATGCAACAATGCTTGCTTTTACTGGAACGCCTATCGATAAAACAGAGGTTTTCTTCGGAGATTACATAGATAAATATACCATAAGGGAATCTGTCGATGATAAGGTAACAGTGCCTATCTACTATGAGGGAAGAGTTCATAGAGCAAATATTACGGACAAAGAAAGTATGAACAGGGCATTTGAGGATGTTTTTGAGGCGTCCTTAAATAATGAAAAGACTCTTCTTATGGGGAAATACACCTGGGGAGCGTATCTTGAAGCAGAGGAGATTATTAACGAAAAAGCGAAAGATATGATTAACCACTATGTATCAAAAATCTTCCCAAATGGTTTTAAGGCGCAGGTTGTGACTGTTTCAAGGGAGGCATGCAGGCGTTACAAAAAGGCACTCGAAAGAGCGCTTAATGAAAAGGTTGAAGAACTAAGGCAAGTTAACCCAGGACTTGCAGAGAGATTAAGCAAGGTTAGGGTTGAGGCAGTTTTCTCAGGCGCTCAAAACGACCCAGTTGAATATAACGAGTTTACAGATGTGAGAAAACAAGAGGAGATAATAAGGAGTTTTAAACTCCCATTCGATGTGGAGAACGAAGGCGTAAAAGGTGATGTTGGCATAATTGTTGTCCAGAATATGCTTATAACGGGCTTTGATGCACCTATAGAACAAGTAATGTATCTTGATAATGTGCTTAAGGAGCACAATCTTCTTCAGGCAATTGCAAGGGTTAATAGAGTGTATAAAAATAAAAGTGCAGGATATGTTGTAGATTATGTTGGAGTTTTTAAGCATCTTGAGGAGGCGCTTGCAAACTACTACGAGAAAGATAGAGATTTAATTACCAGTACAATTAATGATGTAGAAACGGCAAAAAACAAATTGATTTTGTTGAGTAAAGAAGTTGAAGAGTTTTTCCTTAATATCGGCATAAAGGATTTTAGAGAAGAAGTAGATAATGTTATCGACATACTTTTGGAAGACGAAAAGAGGCGTGAGGAATTCAATAATCTTGTAAACAATTTTAATAGGCTTACGGATGTAATCCTTCCCGACCCATTTGCAAATAATTATAAAGGCGACCTTAAGATACTGAATTTTATAAAACAATCTTTGAGGAGTATCCTTAGAACCGGACCTTCGATTAAAGAAGCCTCTACAAAGATAAGGAGTATTGTTGAGCAATATGTTGAATCAAAAGGCATAGAAGTTAAAATTAACGAGATAAATATTCTTGACGATAAATTTATAAAGAAGTTAGAAGCGCTTAACACACCTCACGAGAGAGCAAGGGCAATTGAGGTTGCAATTAGAGAATATATTGAAGAACATAAGATGGAAGACCCAGAACTCTATTCAAAATTTGCAGAAAAACTCGAGGAAATCCTCAAAAAATATTACGAAAATTGGGAACTTATCGAGCAAGAGTTAATGAAGTTGAGAGAGGAAGTTAAAGAAGGAAGAAAGGCTTACGAAAATTTTGGGCTTGACCCTCAAAAAGAACTTCCTTTCTTTGGTATATTGTTTAAAGAATTAACCGATAAGAGAAATTATAGCGAACTTGACGAAAACGAAAAAGAGGCATTTATAAAACTCACAAAAGAATTACTTAATACTGTATCGATGTATACAAAATATGTGGACTTTTGGGACAATCCTACAAAGCAAAAGGAATTAAGAACTAATTTATTTTTGAAGTTGTTAACAAAGGGCAACAGCTATTTTAATGGCGTTAAGGAGAGTGAACTTGAATCTTTAAATCACAAAATAAAAGATAAGTGTGCCCTGGTTGCTCAGGAAATTATAGAAACTGCATACCACATCTTTGGGAAGAGAAGAAATGGATGAATTTAAAATTTCGGAGATTATAAGGACAAAGAGAAAGACAATCGCTCTTATTATTAAGGATGATGCAACGCTTGTTGTGAAGGCACCTAATAAAACATCGGATAAAGAAATCTATGAGGTAATAAAAAAGCACAGGCGCTGGATTAAAAAGCATCTTGAATATATATCGCACCTTGAAAAGAAAGAGGAAAAGAAATTTGTCGCAGGGGAAAGTTTCTTGCTTTTGGGGAAGCCTTACAGGTTGCTTTTAGTAAATAATCAGGATGTACCTCTTAAGTTTGATAACGGTTTTTATCTTGACGAGCGTTTTAGGGGCAGTGCAAGGGATTTGTTTATTGATTTTTACAAGAAAACTGCAAAGGCAATAATTGGTGAGAGGGTTGAGTATTATTCAAAGATGACAGGCTTTAATTATAAGGGTGTTAAGATTACAAGTGCAAACAAGAGATGGGGCAGTTGCTCGAGAGATAATAGTTTAAGTTTCACTTATAAAATTATTATGGCGCCACTTTCTGTTGTAGACTATGTTGTAGTGCATGAGTTATGCCATACGGTGGAACACAACCATTCAAAGGCATTCTGGGGGAAGGTGCAGTCGATAATCCCAAATTACAAAGAGGCGCAGGAGTGGCTTAAAGAACATGGGCATCTTTTAGATATATAGGGGTGGAAAATGGAATTAAATTCTTATGAAAGCGTTATCGAGTTTCTTGCAAAAAAGGGCATTTACCCCGTGATGAAAAATTCGAAAGTGCATTTATCGGGCAAAAATGTGAAAAATCTTGAAAAAAGCGAAAAAGACGAAATTATCAAGTTGCTTAATATACAGAGTATTGAAGACCTTGAGAGGGTGAAGTCCCATATAAAAGAGGCAAGAAAAAACTCATATATTCCCATAAAGAATTGGATTAAAAGTGAACGCCCAAGAGAAGCACTTCTTGAAAATGGAGCAGAAAACATCCCCTTATCAAAACTTCTTGCAATAATTTTAGGGACTGGCGGTTTTAATGAAAGTGCAGAGGAACTTGCAAAGAGGATTCTTAATAAATACGGGAGTTTAAGAAAACTTGATGAGGCACAAATTAAAGACCTTATGGAAATTGATGGTGTTGGGCTTGCAAAGGCAGCACAAATAAAGGCAGCCCTTGAAATTGGAAAAAGGCTTTTAAAAGAAGAGGCAAGAAATATTGATAAAATTCGCTCTCCAAGGGACGGTGCGCAGTATGTTGTTAAAGAATTCTCCCCTTATTTAAGAGATGCAAAACAGGAGTTCTTTTTGGTGGTCCTTCTGGATAGAAAGAACAAGCCCATAAATACAATTGAGATAAGCAAGGGAAGTATTGATACAAGCATTGTTGACCCAAAGGATGTTGTAAAGCATGCAACTTTAAACTCTGCAAGCGCGGTTATCCTCGTGCATAATCATCCCTCAGGAGAAACCGAGCCATCAGAAGAGGATATACTTTTAACAAAAAGGCTTACTGAGGCGCTAAACCTTGTTAATATAAAGGTGCTTGACCATATAATCCTTGGTAAAAATAGCGAGGATTATTTTAGTTTTGCGGTAAACAACTTAATTTAAAGTAGTGGCTTAATAATTTCCCGAGAAATGATTTTCGTGGTATATGAGTAGGGTTTTACATTTTTATCAATAATCATTACGGTAACTATTCCCACAGAAAGCGAAATAATTGTTGTAACAAAAGTAGTAAAATCTTTCAGGTTTGAGATTTTTATATTAAATCGGAATTCAAGGATAGAGCCTATAATTGCGCCAATCACAATGAATAACAAGGGTATTCCATAGACAATAAACAAGCCCCTATTAAGATCGGACTCTTTAAACTCAAACTCAACATAATCGCCAACCTCTGCACCAATCGTATTTCTAACCAAAAGCGTCTGCCCACCCTTAAGGGAATTATTTGCACAACTATCCTTTAACCCACAGGAAGAGCATTCTGATTCCCTTGGTGCCTGGACTTCTATATATTCACCTCTTATTGCTTTAACTGTTCCTGTTCCTTTCATATTTTATCTCCTTCCATATTGGGACAATTTTTTTAACTTCGTCGATAATCCATTGCGCTATTTCAAAGCCCTCTTCTCTGTGCCTCGAAGAGACACCAACGAAAAGCGATGTTTCCTTAAGGGGAATGTCCCCAAGACGGTGCACGATTATAATATCAAGAATACCTTCTTTATTTAAGGCTGCTTCCTCTATTTTTTTAAGTTCTTGAATTGCCATCTCTTCGTAGGCGGTGTATTCGATTGATGAAACATCGCCATCATCTTTTCCTTTTCGTGGCTCACCTAAAAATATGACCACACTTCCACCTTCTTCATTTCTTAAATTTTCAATAAGTTCTTTTTCGTTTATTTTTTCTTTCGTTAGTTTTACCATATTAGCCTCCTCCTACCGGGGGAATAACTGCAACAGTTTCATCGCCTTTTAATTCGTATTCAAGGTTTTTATATTCCTTGTTTACGGCAAAAGCGCTTATATTTAAAACAGGAGAAATCTCGGGGTATTTCATTGCTAATTCTTCCTTTAGGGCTTTTAATGAGCCCTTAAATTCAATTTGAATTGAATCTCTACCTAGAATTCTTTTTGCTTCACCAAACAATAGCACTTTTACCACATAAATATTATAACTGAAAGAGTAATATTTTAAAAGACTGTGGAGATACCCTTGCATTTTTTAGGGAGCTATTTGGATTTAATCAATTGAGTGATAGAATATTTTCGACAGACTTTACATTTTACTTAAAAGAAGGAGGAATAGATGGTTAAGTGCAGGAGTATTTTAATGGTTTACCTTTTGTCAATTCTTACTTTTGGGATTTACTATCTTTATTGGGCGGTTCAGACAAAGGAAGAAATGAATAGTTTAGGCGCAAATGTTCCAACAGGGTGGCTTCTTATAATACCAATAGCAAATTTGTATTGGTGGTATAAGTATTGCGATGCATTTGCTAAATTTGTTTCAAAAGATAATAATGGGGTTTTGTATTTTATAATTTTTATCATTTTGCCGATAATAATACCTGCAATTGTCCAATCTGGTTTGAACGAAATTGGTTGTAGAAATTAAATTAAATAGGAAAGTTATCTGGTAAATGCATCTCTGTTTAAAGTTGTATTAGTGCTAAAATGTATTGGAGGTGTTGGATGAAAAAGGAAAAAATTCTTTTGTATTTAATTGCAATTGCTGAAGTTGCATTTATTATTGCGATGCTTGTTTTTTACCCCAAACTTCCAACAACCCTTGCAACGCATTTTGATGAGAAGGGCAACCCCAATGGGTTTATGAGTAAGTTTGGATTTTATGCATCTTCAATAGCAATGATGATTTTGCTTCCACTTTTGCTTTTGTTTATTATAAGAATTGACCCCTTGAGAAAGAACATCGAGAAGTTTGTAGACATATACTATGAATTTGTGTTGCTGCTTGTTGTTTTTACAGGAATTATCAACCTGCATACGATTTTATACAATTTGGGCTTAAAGTTGCCAATTGATGTAACTGTTGGGATTTTAATGGCTGTGCTTTTCTATGGGATTGGTGTGTTGCTTCAGCATGCAAAGAGAAATTGGTTTATAGGCATTAGAACACCCTGGACCCTCTCATCGGATACCGTTTGGGACAAGACGCATAAGCAGGGCTCGGTATTGTTTAAGATTTGTGGATTGATTGCTTTAATTGGAGTATTTTTCAAAGATTATTCAATCTACTTTATCCTCATCCCGGTTATTGCAGTATCTTTATATCTAACGGTGTATTCTTATTTTGTATATAGCAAAGAAATGAAAAATGAATTATAATTGAGGCATAGGAGGTGAATTATGCCATTAGTAAGAACTGATGAATTGTTTAAAAAGGCATACGGGAAGTATGCAATTGGTGCATTTAATGTAAATAATATGGAGATTCTCCAGGGAGTAATTGATGCTGCAAAAGAGGAGAGGTCTCCTGTTATTCTCCAGATTTCAAAAGGCGCAAGGAATTATGCAAAACTTGTTTATCTTATGAAACTTATTGAGGCTGCAACCGAGGACGCTCCAGAAGTTCCTATTGCAGTCCACCTTGACCACGGTGATTCTTTTGAACTTTGCAAGGAAGTAATTGATGCAGGATTTACTTCTGTAATGATTGACGGGTCTCATTTGCCTTTTGAAGAGAATGTTGCTCTAACAAAGAAGGTTGTTGAATATGCACATTCAAAGGGTGTAGTCGTTGAAGGAGAGTTGGGAAAACTCCAGGGCATTGAAGAGCATGTTGTATCCAACGAAGCAGTTTATACAGATCCTGACAAGGCAGTTGAATTCGTTCAGAGGACTGGCGTTGACTCTCTTGCTATCGCAATAGGGACTTCACACGGTGCATATAAATTCAAAGGTGAACCCAAACTTGATTTTGATAGGCTTCAAGAGATTGCAAGAAGGCTTCCAGGATTCCCATTGGTTTTGCATGGTGCTTCTTCTGTTCTTCCTCAGTATGTTGAGAAGATAAATAAATACGGTGGAAAAATTGGAGATGCAAAAGGTGTGCCAGAAGATATGTTAAGAAAGGCAACCACAATGGGCATAACCAAGATTAACATCGACACTGACCTCAGGCTTGCGATGACTGCAACCATAAGAGAAATCTTTGCGCTTCATCCAGAAGAGTTTGACCCGAGGAAGTATTTGGGACCTGCAAGAGACGAGATAAAGAGCCTTGTAAAGCACAAGATTAGAGATGTTTTAGGCTCATCGAACACAATTTAGTAAGTACTTTTTAGGATTTTATGGGGGCTTAAAGCCCCCAATTTTATTTTCCAATTGCAAAGTAGAAAAGGCTGTATGTTAAAAGGTTTAAGATTGTAAGGATACCTCCAACTTTAAAGAACTCGATAAAAAAGATTGTGTGCCCAACTTTTTCGCTTTTCTGAATTGCAATAATGTTTGAGGCAGCGCCCAAAATTGTTAAGTTTCCTGCAATGGTTGTGCCTGATGCAAGCGCCATAAGCGTTTGTGTCGATTGCTTTATGAGGGGTAGAAGCATAACGGATGCAGGAACATTAGAAACAAATTGGCTTATAATTACCGAAATAAAAAGTATTGGAATGGGGCCCAAATTGTCCGAGTGAAGTTTTGAAAGGGTGTTTTGTATTACTCCACTTAAAAATACGCTTCTCATAAGGATAAACATTGATGCAAAAAAGA
>Ga0272448_1004382_pt1 | contig 16127 bp, 16 predicted proteins | sample YNPCB0191_FD_202220 | JGI IMG/M metagenome (GOLD analysis project Ga0272448, IMG submission 202220) | Hot spring sediment microbial communities from Yellowstone National Park, WY, United States - YNP-CB-019-1 | ecosystem: Environmental > Aquatic > Thermal springs > Hot (42-90C) > Sediment...
CGTCCCACGCGCGGCTGATCAACTCCTGCGTGACCGAGTCGCGCAACTCAGTGCGCACCCCCTGCGCGTGCGCGACCGCATAGCCCGCGAGAAAGACATTGCCGCGCGCCACGAGCGTTTCGACCAACTCGCTGGCGTCACCCAGTCCGGCGTAAAACAGCGCGGTGTCCCACCACGCCGGCTCGGCGAGATGTTCCGAAAGCGGCGTGAGTTCGGGTGCCTGGCGCAGCGCGCGCGCGGCAAAGTACGCCTGCCACAATTCGTGGACGAATTCCGCCGTCTTGAATTTGCCGGGGCGCATGAACCCGCGCGCTTTGGGCAGGAATTCATCGGACGCTGGACGCCCGCGCTGAATCGCCAGCGCGACGCCTTCCAGCATCTTGGCGGTCTCGTAATCGCCTTTCAGCACCTGACCGGTGTACGCGTCGAATAGCGTCGTGCGACGATTGGGCAGCGGCTGATCGGCGCGCCACACGCGCGCGAGCATCGTGAACGTCAGGGGGTTCGCTGTGAGCGCACGCGGCACGCCGTTCGCTTTCAGCGCGGCGATAAAATCGCCGGCGTACTGCGGGTTGACCTTGACCGCGTACGCTTCGATGTCGGCGTCGCGAAAGCCGGGCAGCGGCGCGGCGGCAAAGCCGGGAATGGCTGCCTGCGCGCTGGCGACCACGGTCGCACGGCCGAGGTCTTTGATCCACGGTTGAATCGCATCGGGCGGCAGCGCGTCGATGTCGTCGATGAGGACGAGCGCGCGCCCGGAGGAAAACACATCGGGGAAATAGATGCGCGGACACTGCGCGGCGAGCGGTTCCGGCAGATACAGCCCGCGCGGAAAATCGGTGATGCGCGGCAAAGCCGACACGGGCAGATCGCGCGCGGCGAGAAAGATCGGTATGCGCGCGGTTTTTGATCCGGCGAGCACTGCGCGAGCGTGCGAGAGCGCCAGGTATGCCAGCGCGGTGGTCTTGCCCGCGCCGGCAGGCCCCGTGAAGACGACATGCGCGTCGCGCGCGAGTGCGACGTGCCAGCCGCGCGGCTCGATCCATTCACGTTCTAGTTCGTTCGGCGACCCCGGCCATGGCAAAAGGTGCAGTCGGTGGATGAGATGCTCTACGTAGACGCGCTCGAAGCGGCGTGCGGAGCTGAGCTGATCCAGAAAACCCATTCGATTCCTTTCAGGTTGCGATTGTAACACAGAAACGGCAGATTGACAAAAGCATTTTGAGAAAAAAAAGAAAGCGGGCATTGCTGCCCGCCCTTAATCGTCCATTTACGTTTGGGGTTGACGGATCTCCTGAAGGTAGGGATCCCATGCCGAGAGGATTTGCTGCGCGGTCACTGGGTCTTGATTCTGTTTCAGCGCAAAGAAATAGTCGCGCACGATGTCGCCCTGCTGCTCGCGATTGAAGCTCGCGAAGGTTTTGCCTTCGTGATGGCAGCGCACCAGCGCGGCGGCGGGCGTCTCGCCCGGGTTGGTGTAGACGTACGTCGTCGCAGTGATGGCTTGGGCGAGATAGATCATTCCAAAATGCTGGTACTGCCACTGGTGAGTGAGTTCGTGCATCAGCCACGCGAGGTCGATCAGGTCGTCCGTCAAGTCGCGCGGAAAGTACGAGGTGTTGCCGACGGTGATGGCGTTGGCTGGCGGCGCGGGCCTGCCGCGCAGCGCGGCGCCGATGCGCCCCACCGTGTTCGGAATCTGGCTGCCCTCGCTAACGCGCACGCGCGTGAAATCCAATCCATTTTCGAATATGGCTTGCGCCGCCGCGTATTCATCGGGGCGAAGGGTACGGGCTGACATCGTCCTGCTCCTCTCCATGATCAATGAGGCGAGTATCAAACTCGAACCGAGTATAGCGCGGCCACCTCGAAAAATCAAGGGGCGCGCCAAGACATCACTTCAGGGCGATGCCGACGTTCGTCGGCAAGAGAATTCAGGTGACGGAAGTGCCCGTGGCTGCAGATTGCAGCGGTTTCAACCGTCCGTTTTTCCTGAGGGTCTGATTTCCACATTCTGTGGTATAATCAGTTGGCATCCAACTATTTCACGCCCGGAGACTCGATGGGACGCGTGATCGCCATCACCAACCAGAAAGGCGGCGTCGGCAAAACGACGACGACGATCAACCTGGGCGCCGCGCTCGCGCAAAAGGAACAGTACACCCTGCTCATCGACGCCGACCCGCAAGGCGCGCTGTCGCTCTCTCTCGGCTTGCCGGCGTACGATCTGGAATTCACCCTCTATTCGATCTTGACCGATACGCGCATTCCCGTCGCCGCGGTGACGCATCACATCCGCCCGCACCTCGATGTGGTGCCGGCGAACATCGACCTTGCCGGCGCGGAGCTGCAGCTGGTCGCGATGATGGGACGCGAGTTCATTCTGCGCGACGCGCTGGCGAACATCCGCGATCGCTACAACTTTATCCTGATCGATTGCCCGCCCAGTCTGGGACTCTTGACCGTGAACGCGCTCGCCGCCGCGGACGAAATCCTCGTCCCACTGCAATGCGAATTCCTCGCGATGCGCGGGCTGGACGCGCTGATCGATGTGGTCGCGCGCGTGCAGCGTCGTCTGAATCCCAAACTGAAGTTGATCGGCATCGTGCCGACGATGTACAACCCGCGGCGAACGCACTCGCGCGCGGTGCTCGACAAAGTGCGCGCCGCGTACCCCAGCAAAGTGTTGAACGTGACCATCAAGGAGAGCGTGCGTTTTGCCGAAGCGCCCGAACAGCATCGAACGATTTTCGAGGTGGAAAAGAACAACGATGGCGCGCTGGCGTATTACGCGCTCGCGGAGGTGATTATCAATGCCGAGTCAGAATGAGAGCAAGCGCCGCCCCGTCGATGCACTGTTCGGCGAAAGCAGCGCGCCGTCGCCGGGTTACGTCGTCGAGCCGCCGCAGCCTCCGACCACCGTGTCGCCGCCTCCGCCGGAGCAAATCGCCGCACCCGCGCCGGCTCCCCTGCCGCCGCGTCCCACACCGTCCACCGTGACCCCACCGCCGGCGACTAGCCGCGCGCCCACCTTCGATCCGGAGCCAGCCGTCGCGGCGGCGCCGCCGGCGCCGCCAGACCGCATCAGCCAGTTGTATGACGAGGTAAAGAAACAATTGGGCGACAGTCGCGTCGTCGCGAATGAATGTATGGGACTGTTGCTCAAAGCGCGCGAGGCGTATACCAAACAAGATTTCGCGGCGGCGGAATTTTACGCCGAATCGGCGGAGGTGCGGATGAAGCGGAGTGTGCTCAGTCAGCGCGCCGCGCACCGCCCCATCGTCTGGGTGATGTGGCTGTGGAATCTGGCAATGCTCTTCGCCGGCTTACTGAGCGTCGCGGTGACGTACATCTTGAATCTGACGCTCTTCGGGCTGGCGGTCGCGCCGGCAGCGATCGTGCTGATGCGCGCGATGTCGTGGGGCGTGATCGGCGGGGTGCTGGGGGCGCTCACGCAGATGGTCTGGTCGATTCGCCGCCGCGATTACGATCCCGCCAGCGACGCGAGTTATTTCGCGCGTCCCCTCGTCGGCGCGATCCTCGGCGGCGTACTCTTTGTGCTCTCGCAAGCCGGCGTCCTCGCCGGCAACATCGACATCGGCGATGTCCACATCGGACCGATCTTTCTCTACGTCTTCGCGGTGCTCGTGGGATTCGGGCAAGACAGCGTGCTCGACTCGTTCCGCCATCTCTTCAAGACGATTTTCCGCGCGCAAAAACCGTGACACGCGCAGGGGCGAGCCATCGGCTCGCCCCTCCAATTATTTCAAATCGATTCTCTTCAACCTCGGATTGTTCGTAATCCCCGGGATTCTGCCCCGCTTTGCAATCGGCTTGCCATCGATCTCTTTCAGGTCGCCGGTGAAATCGATTGGCGGCGCGGCGCTGATCGCGCTGCCGACGCCGTACGCGTCGACTGGCGCGCCGGTCGCTTTGAACAACTTGATGCGCTCCAGATCGACGCCGCCGCTCACCACAATCTTGACCTTCGGAAAGCCGGCTTGGTCGAGTCGCGCGCGCACTTCTTTGACGAGGTCGGGTGTGACGCGCCCGCGCTCGCTCGGCGTGTCGAGACGGACGCCCCACAAGCGGTCGCCCAGCGCGCGCGCGACGCGCAGCGCCTCCTCCGCCTCGTCGTGAAAGGTGTCGACGAGCGCGATGCGGTTGATCTCGCGCGGCATCCATTGGTCGAACGCTTGCGTCGCTCTGACCGTGTCGCCGAAAATCAAAACCATCGCGTGCGGAATCGTGCCGGAGGGCTCTTTGCCGGCGAGCCGCGCGCCCGCCGGCGTCGCGCAGCCGATGCAGCCGCCGACGATCGCGGCGTACTCCAGCCGCGCGGCGACATGGGGATGCACGTGGCGCGCGCCGAACGAAATGACCGGCACCGGTGCTGCGGCGGCGACGATTTCGCGCGCGGCGGTTGCCCAGCCGGTCGTGTGTGCGAGCATCCCGAGCAGCGCCGTCTCGTACAAGCCGAACGCGGAGTAGCGCGCACGGATGCGCAGCACGACTTCTTTTTCGCTGATTGCCGCGCCTTCGTCCAGCGCGTCGACTTGGGCGTCCGGCGCGGCGACGCGCAGCAAATCGATCACCTCGTGGATGCCGCACAGGATACCGGCGCGCCCGGGGAAAATTTCCATCGCGACGACCGGGTCGAGTCCTTCCTTCGCGAGGATGGTCTGCGTGCGCGAGAAATAAACGTCGGCGGTGTCGCCGCTGAGGATCAGGTCGGGAATGGTTTTGTTGGTCATGGAGATTCCTTGTCGGGCGCACGGCGGTGCGCCCTCGATCACTCAATTTCTTTGACGACCTCGATTTTGTTCAATGCCATCATGTACAGAAAATACGCGTGCGCGAGGTCGCCGTCGTGCGGCAGCGCGCCGATCTGTTTCGCCGGATCGACTGGCAGGTCGTACGTGTTCACGCAATTCGCCGGCACGATCACGCGGCGCGGAATGTCGCGCGCGTTGCCGCGCAGTTTCAAATCGAGCGCGAGGTCGTACGTGCACAGATCGGTACAGACGCCGGTGACGATGAACGTATCGACCAGCGAATGGTTTTCCAGCCACTGTTCCATCGTGGTCTCGACGATGGTGTGCAGCGAATTCTTGCGAACGACTTCGACATCGCGGATAAAGCGAAGCGATGCCAGTTCGGGCACGAGTTCTGCCTCGCGCGTGCCGCGGACGCAATGCGCGCCATACGCCTTGAATTCTTCCGCGTGCTCGCTGTGCCATTCCTGGATCGAGACGAAATTTCGCACGCCGCGCGCGTACGCGCGCTGAAATAGATTCGCGATGGGCTGCACGCACGCGGCGGCGCGCGGGCTGGCGAGCGTGCCCTCGTAACAGAATCCGTTCAGCATGTCCACCGTGCAGAGCGCGGTGCGCGGCGGTTCGTCGATTGCCTCCGCGAGCGTAATCGGTTGCAGACTCGCGTACCATTCGCTCAACCAGCCGAGAAAGTCTTTCGATCCTTCCGCAAGGTTGGTCTTGTCCATTGGCACCTCCTGGCTGAAGGATGAGGGACGATGGATGAAGGATGAAAACGAACATTCATCCTTCCGCCTCTCGCCTTCATCCTTTCACTCGCTCGATCTTCGCTCCCAACTTTTGCAGTTTCTCTTCGATTCGTTCGTAACCGCGGTCGATCTGACCGATGTTGCCGATCACGCTCGTGCCGCGCGCGCACAACGCCGCGAGCAAGAGCGCCATGCCGGCGCGAATATCCGGCGATTCGAGTCGCTCGCCATGCAGTTCGCTCGGACCGACGACGACGGAGCGATGCGGATCGCATAAGACGACGCGCGCCCCCATGTTCAAGAGTTTGTCCACGAAGAACATCCGTCCCTCGAACAACTTTTCGTGCAGCAGGATCGTGCCTTCGCATTGCGTCGCGGTCACGAGCGCGATGCTCATCAAGTCCGAGGGGAACGCGGGCCAAATGCCATCGTCGATTTTCGGGACGGCGTTGTGCACGTCGCTCTGGATCTTGAGCGATTGCTGTGCCGGCACGAATACGTCGTTCCCGCGCACCGCGCACTGGATGCCCAACCGCTCGAAGGCGAGCAGGACCATCTGCAGATGTTCGGGCGCGGCGTTCCGGATGAGCAGTTCGCCGTGCGTGACCGCGGCGAGTCCGATGAAACTGCCGGTCTCGATGTAATCGGGACTAATTTCGACTTCCGCGCCGTGCAGCGCGTCGACCCCTTCGATCATGAGCGTATTGGAACCGATGCCGGCGACGTTCGCGCCCATCAGGTTCAAGACGCGCGCCAAATCCTGCACGTGCGGCTCGCTCGCGGCGTTGCGGATGATCGTCGTGCCTTTCGCGCGCGCGGCAGCCATCAGCGCGTTCTCGGTCGCGGTGACGCTCGCCTCGTCGAGAAAGATTTCCTTGCCGCGCAGTTCCCTCGCCTGCATCTCAAAGCCGTCGTTCACGCGAATGTCCGCGCCGAGGGCGCGCAGCGCGGCAATGTGCGTATCGACGCGCCGCCGTCCGATCACGTCGCCGCCGGGCGGCGGCATCTGTACCGCGCCGCGCCGCGCCAGCATCGGACCGGCGAGCAGGATCGACGCGCGGATTTGCGCGCACAGGTCGCGGTCGAGTTTCGTCTCGTGGATGTCCCGCGCGCGCAGCATCAAATCGTGTGCGCCCAGTTCCGTGATTTCGACGCCCAAGCCGCGCAGCAGCGCGAGCATATCTTCCACGTCGCGGATGCGCGGGACGTTGCGGACGGTGAGCGGCTCATCCGTCAAGAGCGCTGCGGCGAGGATGGGCAGCGCAGCGTTCTTGTTGCCGCTCGGCGTCACCGTGCCGCGCAGGGGCATTCCTCCTTCGATGATAAAGCGTTCCATGCAAACCCCGAATGCAAATCTTTCTTACCGAAGGACGCAAAGCGCGCAAAGGAAAACACATCTATTTTTGTTCACGTTCTGCGCGCTATTGCGTCAATCGACAATCTCAAATCGAAAATCGAAAATGGATCAGGTCTCCATCCTGCACCACGTACTCGCGCCCTTCCAGCCGCACTAAGCCTTTTTCGCGCGCGGTCGCAAGCGAGCCAGTCGCAAGCAGCGTTTCGCTGCCGATGACTTCGGCGCGGATGAACCCACGCGCCATGTCCGTGTGCACCTGCCCCGCCGCGTCCAGCGCGGTCGCGCCGCGCGACAGCGTCCACGCACGCAACTCCTTGCCGCCCGTCGCGGTGAAGAACGTGATGAGGTCGAGCAGTTTGTACGCTGCGCGAATCACACACTCCAAACTCGATTCCGCCAGCCCCATCTCCTGGCGGTACTGTGCCGCGTCGTCGCCCGACCAGTCCGCCAGTTCCATCTCGCATTGCGCGCACACAATCATCGATTCGGCTTGTTCGCGTTGGGCGACCGTCGCGACGCGCGACGCGAGTTCGCCGCCGCCCGGCAGATCGTTCTCGCCGACGTTCGCGATGAAGAGGAGTGGCTTGGCGGTCAGCAGTTGCAGCGGGCGCAGCAGTGCGCGCTCCGCGTCGTTCAGTGCGAGTGTGCGCGCGGGATGTCCCGCGGCGAGATGGGCGTGCACGCGGTCGAGCAGTTCCAACTCGGCGGCGAATTTCTTCTCGCCGGCTTTCGCGGCATTTCGCGCTTTTTCGCGCGCTTTCGCGACCGTCGCCAGATCCGCGAGCGCGAGTTCCAGTTCCAACACCGCGAGGTCGTCGCGCGGGTCAAGCTCGCCGGCGACGTGCGGCACATCGTCATTGCGAAAGCAGCGTGCGACCAGCGCGATGGCATCGACATTGCGGATATGCCCGAGGAACTGGTTGCCCAGTCCCTCGCCTTTGTGCGCGTCTTTTACCAAGCCCGCAATGTCGACCACTTCGAGCGTCGTCGGCGTGATCTTTTCGGGATGGATCAATCTCGCCAATGCGTCGAGACGCGGGTCGGGCACCGCAACGACGCCGACGTGTGGGTCGATGGTGGTGAACGGATACGGCGCGACTGCCGCGTGCGCGCGGGTGAGCGCGTTGAACAGGGTGGACTTGCCCGCGTTTGGAAGACCGACAAGGCCGAGCTGGAGTGCCATCGCGTTTCCTCCTGTCGCGTCACCGCGACAACTTGACGTGAATCAGAAACCGATGCAATCATATTATAACACAAATGTCGCAGGGGCGAAGCAGGCGCGGGGCGCCGAATGCCGCGCCTCTGCTTTTGCATATCGATGACCTGTGGTATAATTCGGTTGAACTCTCGATCAAAGGAGATACGGTGAATTTCTTTCCCAATTCTATTGCGTTCAGCATCCCTTTGCCCGGCGGGGGATCGTTTCCGATCTATTGGTACGGCATCCTCATCGTCACCGGCGCGCTCGTCGGCGCGTGGGTCGCGACGCGCGAAGCCAAACGGCGCGGCATCGATCCCGATCACGTGTGGAACGCGCTGCTCGGCGCGCTGATCCTCGGCGTCATCGGCGCGCGGTTGTATCACGTCATCTCCAGCCCCACCGGGACGAATATCGGTTTTGCCTACTATGTGCAGAATCCGCTCGAGGTGTTGAACTTTCGACAGGGCGGCCTCGGAATCTATGGTGCGGTCGCCGGCGGACTCTTGGCGATCTACCTGTACGCGCGCTATGCCAAACTGAATTTCTGGACGTTGGTCGATATCGCGATTCCCGGTTTGTTCCTCGGTCAGGCGATTGGACGTTGGGGCAATTTTTTCAATCAGGAATTGTACGGATACCCGACGACGTTGCCCTGGGGTATTCCGATCGACGCGGCGCACCGCTTGCCGATGTTCGCCGATCTGACGAAATATCCGGTCGACACCACGCGCTTTACGCCGACGTTTCTCTACGAATCGTTGTGGGACTTGGGCTGCGCGCTATTGGTGCTCTACGTCGCGCGGCGCTGGTCGAAAGCCAAGCCGGGCGATCTGCTCCTGTTGTGGGGAATGCTGTACGGACTCGGGCGCTTTCTCGTCGAGTTCCAGCGCCCCGATGCGTGGATGATCAGCGGCATCGCGACCGCGCAGTTGATCGGACTGGCGTTGATCGTCACCTGCGGTGTCGCGTTGATGTACCGTCACACCGGACCGAGCAAGGCGCAGGTTGCCGCGCAGTCCGCGCGTCAGCGCAAGCGGCAGCGGGCGCGCCCGGAGCAACCGCCGGCGCCGGCTCCGCAAGAACAGCAGCCACCGCATGAATAATGTGCCTGTGCAAAACGAATGCCGCCGAAGATTTCTTCGGCGGCATATTTTTTCTGCGAAGCGGACGGCTAGCCGCCCGCGCACCGGTCGCTGCGCGCGAATGCGCCGCCTCCCACCGGCTCAAACACCTCCAGCACATCGCCGTCGCGCAGCGCGGTCGTATCGTCCACGACCTGATCGTTCACCGCACACATCCAAACATGGGGATCGGGAACTGTCAGCCGCGCGAGCAAGGCGCGAATCGTCGTGCCTGATTCGATCTCCATTTCCGCGGTTTCTGTTCTTGCCGGCGAATATTTTCTCAGATTGCCGTACAACTTCACGGTAATCCGCATTTTACTGTTGACGCTGCGCCTTTCGCCGCTCGTCTTCCATCTTGAGTCCGACGTAGATCGTTTGATGCACCGGCGTCTTGATTCCCGTCGCGGCGCCCAGCCGCACGACCGCGCCGCTCAGCGCGTCGATCTCCAGCCGCTTGCCCTGTTCCACATCGAGCTGCATCGAGGGTTTGACCCCCGGTTTGAGATTCAGTGTGAACTGGTACTGCCGCTCTACGATATCGGCATCCATCGCGACCCCTTGCGCGCGGCCGACCGCGTCGACTTCTTCCATGGCGGCGCGGAGCGTCGCGCGCGCTTCCGGGAGCTGAAACAGATCGTACGGCGTGGTGCGCGCCAGCGACGCCAGCCCGGAGGTCGACGCAATGAAGACGAATTTGTGCCACAGCGGGATGCGCCCATCCGCCGCCGTGGTCGCTTCGATGCCGGTCTTTTTCAGCGCGGCGACGATCTGCGCGACGCGCGGCGTCAAGCCCTGCCCGCCGACTTCGCCGACCGTGGTCGTTCGAAAGGGACTTTTTTGTTCGATGACGCCGGGCGCGGCAATGTTCGATACAATCTGCGTCGGCGCGACGAGGACATGCTCCTTGCCGATGATCGCGCCGATCTGGTCCGGCGCGTCGACGCCGTTTTGGAAGGTGATCACCGCCGTCTGCGCGCCGATCATCGGGCGCATCGCGTGCGCGGCGGTTTCGGTATCGTACGTTTTGACGCTGAACAAGACCCAATCGACCACACCTACTTCCGCCGGGTTGTCGGTCGCCTTCGCGGGCTGGATCGTCAAATCGCCGTGAATGCTTTTGATGATCAGCCCCTTCTCGCGGAGGGCTTTCAAGTGCGCGCCGCGCGCGATGAACGTGACGTCGTGTCCGTCTTTTGCCAGGAGTGCGCCGTAGTAGCCGCCCAAACCACCTGCTGCCATCACTGCAACTTTCATCTCTGACTCCTTGAATGATTATTTCCTCTGATCTAACGGAATGACTGACTGCACAAGCGGTCCCACGTACTCTGCGTCCGGCCGGATGATGCGATTGTGGCTCAACTGTTCGAGAATGTGCGCGGTCCATCCACTCATCCGCGCCACCGCAAATGTAGCAGTAAATAAATCTTTTGGCAAACCGACCGCGTGCAGAACCGCGGCAGAGTAAAACTCGACGTTGGTGTAGATGCGCTCCGCCGGGCGCTGCTCGTGCAGCAGCCGCAAGCCAGTCTCTTCGACATGCTGCGCGAGCGCGAAAAAGTCCGGCGCGCATACCTCACGCGCCAGGTCGCGCAGGATTTCCGCGCGCGGGTCGGCAGTCTTGTACATCCGATGCCCAAAACCCATCAGCCGCTCTTGGCGCGCGAGCGCGTCGCGCATCCAACGCTCCGCGTTCTCCGCCGCGCCGATGGCTTGGAGCATATCGAGCACGCGCGCGGGCGCGCCGCCGTGCAGCGGTCCTTTCAGCGCGCCGAGCGCGGCGGTGATGCACGAATACACATCCGACCAAGTCGATGCGACCACGCGGGCGGCGAACGTCGACGCATTCAGCCCATGATCCGCGAGCAGAATCAGATACGTGTCGAGCGCGCGTTTCTGTTGCTCCGTTGGCACGCGTCCGCTGAGCAGATACAGATAATGTGCCGCGTGATCGAGGTCGTCGCGCGGCGCCAGTGGTGCCAGCCCGCGCCGCGCGCGATCGAACGCGGCGAGCAACGCGGGTACCTGCGCGGTCAGCGCAATCGCTTGCGCGAGGTCGGGGCGTGTGAATGGCTGTCCTGCGCCCAGCGCGGAGACGAGCGTGCGCAGCGCGTCCACCGGTGCGGTGTTTGGCGGCAGCGCGCGGAGAATCGGCCATGCGGCATCCGGCAGCGCGCGGTGCGCCGCCAGCTGCGTTCTCAGCGCGTCGAGTTGCGCGCGCGTCGGCAGCGCGCCGTACCAAAAAAGATGCGCGACCTCTTCGAACGACACTGCGCGTGCGAGGTCGTGGATGTCATACCCGCGATAGATCAGCCCGCCGCGTTCTCCATCGACGCGGCTGAGTGCGGTTTGCGCAACGACCACGTTTTCCAATCCGGTAGTGATCATTCGCTCCCTCTGGTGTCACGAATTATACGAAAGAGAGATGGGACACAGATGAATTACGCGCCGTGCTCGATGGCGCGCCGCGCGATGCGATCGACCAGGTTCGGCAGCAGCAGCTTCGCCCACGGTCCGAGTTTGCCGCGCGTGGACACGTAGATGTCGCGTTGGCGCTTGGCGACGCCGCGCACGATCTGCCGCGCGCACGTTTCGGCGGTCATCGTGTTCGCGGCGTACGGCGGCGCGTTCACGACCGGTTTGCCGTCCGCGCCCAGGTTGCGAAAGCGCGCGCCCGTCGCGACGAAATCGGGATATGCCAGCGTCACGCTGACGCCGTCCCGCGCGATCTCGACGCGCAGCGAATCGAAAAAGCCGACCATCGCGTGTTTGCTCGCGGCGTAGCCGGTGCGCGCCGGAACGCCGGTCTTGCCGGCGAGACTGGAGATGCCAACGATCCGTCCGCGCGTCTGTTTCAAATGCGGCAGCGCATAGAACGTGCAGTAGACGCTGCCGAGGTAATTGACTTGGAGGATGCGCTCGAAGATCGAAATGTCTTGCACGCGGTCGAACATCGTCCACATCCCGATGCCCGCGTTGTTGATGAGCGTATCGATGCGTCCATACTCCTGCATTGTTTGCGCGACGAGAGTGCGGCACTGGCTGGGGTCGGTCACATCCGTCGGTACGACGAGGGCGGGCGCGCCGCGCCCGCGGCATTCCGCCGCGACGGCGTTCAGCCGTTCCGCGTTCCGCGCGGCGAGCGCAAGCCGCGCGCCCTGGTCGGCGAGCTGCTGCGCAATTTCCTTGCCGATGCCGAGCGACGCACCGGTGATGATCACGACGTTGTCTTTGAAAACGGATGGGGGCATAAGGGCATTAGTTCTTTCTGGTCCAGTGGGAATTGGCATAGCCGATGTATTTGAACTCATCGGGATGGTAAGCGTACAGCGTATAGTCGGCGACTTCAAAGCCGTGCCGGAAGAAGAGCGCGAAATCAGCCGACGACAATCGACCGATCATCGTCGGCGCGTTGGCGACGCGCGCGGCTTGGTCGTCGCTCAGGCAATGCGGGGACACATTCGGAAGATCCCGTTCGCGCCCGGCTGCGGCGAGAACCTGGCGGCAGGTCTTGCCGGTCTGGAGAAATGCGCCGGCGTTTTTGTGATTGACGATGCGTTCGATCACCATGCGCGACCGCAGGGCGTGGACTTGGGCCATCATGATGTCGGCGATGATGCGGAGCAGCGCTTTCGATCCGCGTTGGTAGGGCTGGACGTTCGTTTTGCCGGCGGCATCGCTGACGATCAAGAATTCGATGCCGTGTTGCCAGCCGCTGAGCGGATCGACCACGCCTTCCAATCCGAAATTGTCGTACGCGCCGCCGTCCCAAAGGTGCACGTCGGAAAATGGAGGTTGAATCGGTTGGATTTTCTTTGCTGTGATGGACGCCACGCCCATAGACGCGTCGTCCATCGGTTCGATATACTTGAACCATGGGTAGCCGCGCGTGGCGAACGGGAGCGCGCCGATCAAGCCGGGAAAACCCGCTGACGCGGTGATCGCGTCGCTCACCGGTACGTGCGTGTCGTACGAGTATCCGAACACATAATCGCCCATGCGGAACTGTTCAAAGCGCCAGTTCTTCGCCGTCTCGTAGCAGGTGGCGTTGATCATCCAGCGCGGGCTGGATGGAAGATCGCGCAGCAGGGCGGTGACTCCCCAGCGTTTCTTCAGGAGGTCGGACAGAAACTGCGCGCGGCTGTCGAAAATCTTCAGCGGCGATTGGAGGGCGCGCCAAAACAGACTGAGCGTCAAGTCCTGGGTGGTGAGCAGTTCGCGCGTTTGCGGGATGACCTGATCGATCAAGTGACCGCTGCTGGGCCAGCGAAAATCACTTTTGGCGTAGACCAAGCCGGCGCAGAGACTGCCGCCCGAGACGGTCGAGAGGAGCGTGATCTGCTCCAAGCGTTCCTCTTCCGCCAGTCGCGCCAGGACGCCCAAATGAAAAACAGTCGCGCGGAATCCTCCACCCGAAAGCGTCAGCCCGATGTTCATTTTTCCCTATCTCCCGCCAGCCGCTGGCAACTTACGCTGATAAACGCGGACGGACGCGGATAGAAGCACTGCCATTCCGCGTTCACCAGCATTCCATTCATGATGTGATTGGCTTGTCTCCGATAACGTTTACCGGTCCGAGCGCGCCGTCCATTCCTCTTCCAGAATTCCGTACAGCAGCGCGTCCCACCAGCGCCCCTTCATCCATTCTTGCTCGCGCAGCCGACCTTCCAGCCGCATTCCGATTTTCTCCAGCACGCGCGCGGACGCGGTGTTTTCGGCGATGCACCACGCCGCGATGCGGTGGAGTTTCAGTTCGTTGAATCCCATTGCCACGATCGCGCATGCGGCTTCGGTGGCGTAGCCGTTGCCCCAGTGCGCCGGCGCCAGCTCGTACCCGATTTCGGCGACGCGATCCTCCGACTGGTTCTTGCGGATGTTGCAGTTGCCGATGACTTCGCCGGTCGCTCGCAGCGTCACCGCGAAGGCGAACTTGGTGCGCGGCTGTTCGAGTCGCGCCTCGATGAACTGCTGCACGAACGCGCGCGCGTCTTGTTCCGTCCGGTCGTTCCACGCGTAGAAGCGGAGATACCGCGGATCGCGCTGGTACTCCAGCACCGCGCGCCAATCGTCTTCGACGTATTCGCGCAAGAGCAGGCGGCTAGGGTTGATCTGCACGCGCTTGGCGCCATCGGGTGATTTGTGCAACGTGTTCCGGCTCGTGCTCGTACGAATTCACCGCGATGAGATGCTCCAGGGTGGTGCCCGCGTTCCACGGCGCGGGCAGCGGCTGGCTCAAATCCGCGTCGCGCAATTTCTCGACCGCCGCGATCAGATCGCGATACGACGCGTCGAATTCGGCGCGCACGCGCGCGAGCGCATAGTCGCGGCGGAGCGCCGCGCCGCGCTTGTTGTACGCATCGATCGCCGCGTCGTCATTCAGCCCGAGCGGTACGGGTACTCCATCGCGCCGGTATTCGTCAACGAACTGGATCGCGACGCGCCGCCACATCGCGACGTGCCCCATGACGTCTTTGAGCGTCCACCACTCGACGACCGGGCGCGTGATCATTACGTCGTCTGGAACGCCTTCCAGGGCAGCGACCAGGTCCGCGTGCGCGGATCTGATTTGGTTGAGGATTTCATCGCGCGTCATTTCTTCTCTTCCACTTTCTTCCACTGTGTTCCGTTCGGGGTGTCTTCCAACACGATGCCCAGTTCAGTCAGCGCTTGGCGCACCTCATCGGCGAGCGCGAACTGCTTTGCCGCGCGCAGGCGCGTGCGCGTCGAGACGAGCAGGTCGATCAGCGCGTTCGCGTTTTGCCCCGGCGTCAGAGTGTCCGATTCGCGCCAGCCCTGTGCCAGCTCGTGCATCGTTTCGTGCGCGTGATCGATCAGCTCACGCTGTGCGCCCGGCTCACCGCCGGATTCTTCCATCGCGCGCGCGAGCTGTTCGAGGTAGCGTGTGGTCGTCAGCAATTCCGGCGTGGGCGGCGGAGGCGGCGGAGTGGATTCCGCTGCCGGCGCGGGCGCGGCTTGTCCCCAGTTCGCCGCGCGCAGCGTCGCGAACGAAAAAGTTGCCCCGGCGGGAAAGGACATCTCGCGTCCGCCGTAGCGCACCGTCACTTGTCCCGCGCCGGCGACCGCGCACGTCTGCGCCGCAAGGTCGAACGTACACGCGGTATGTTCGTCGATGCCGAGAATCACGACGTCGAACGGCAAGCGCGTCTCCAGAATGTTCAGGCGCGGCTCGCCCATGAAGCAGAAACGCGTGTCGTACGTGCCGCCTTCCGCGTTGTTCCAGTGGGGGACGATGGCGAGTTTCAACCCGAAGAGTCCCAGCATGTCCAAGCCGTCGATCCAATCGACCTCGTCGCCAGCTTTGTAGATCTCGTACACCGGCAGAGAGCAGCAGCCGATGCCGATTGCCGCTGCGCTCGCGAACACGAGTTGCGCGCCCGCCATCAACCGCGCGACGATGGTGTCCCAGACCGCCGAGCCGCGCCAGTTGCGGATCGCGTAGCTCGGGCTGCCGGGACCGGCAAAGATGAAATTGGCGCGGCGGAGTTTCCGCAGCGCATCTTCCACTTGCAGTGCGGTCGCGCGATGGCGCGATTTGAACGACGCGACTTCCAGTGTCACGTCGAACCGCTGCTTGAAATATTCCACCGCGCGCGCAGTGATTTCGTCGATATTCAATTCGAAACCGGCGGGTGTATCGAGGAAGACAGCGTTCGGCGGGTCGCCCGCGCGCGAGAGCAGCGCGCGATGCACCTTCGCCATCGAGTCGGTGAGTTCGCCCGAGCCCATCAGAGTGATCGTGCCAAATTCATTCGCCATAGTCCCTCGTCACAGAAGCGGAAGGCTACCCGGAATTATACAACAAATCGTCACCCGGTGAGTAAAGAATTTGCAAAAGCATCCGTGCGGTATGACAAAGGGGCGATGTCAGCATCGCCCCTTTGCTTTCATCGTGTGTGAGGTTGT
>Ga0272448_1004384_pt1 | contig 16124 bp, 13 predicted proteins | sample YNPCB0191_FD_202220 | JGI IMG/M metagenome (GOLD analysis project Ga0272448, IMG submission 202220) | Hot spring sediment microbial communities from Yellowstone National Park, WY, United States - YNP-CB-019-1 | ecosystem: Environmental > Aquatic > Thermal springs > Hot (42-90C) > Sediment...
GTTTCAATCCTTGTTTTCCTGGAACTCGCTCTTCGACAGCGGGGATTTTTCGTCTTTTTTGGCAGATCTCTCTTCTGAGGGGTTCATTTTTGGGGGTTCCATGGCATGAGTGGAATTTATCGAATCCTTTATAAATTCATTCCGCCCCGGCATTTCGTCTCTGTTTTTCTGGAACTTGCTCTTAAACATAACAACAGCGCCAAACCCTCTTGACACAGATTTCCCCAGCCCCATGAGATCTGGAATGTGAAAGTTCGTCAGAAACTCACATCGTATGCCGGTAACCATTACCCCCTTTAAAGTGCAGATCTCCTCTCGTACCCTGCCAATATCGAGACGGATCTGCTCATCCACCGTGTATCCGAGACCTTTCGCAGCAGATAGTATATTCCCAACCAGGACCCTCCTCAAAAGCTCCCTCCGCTCATACCAGGAAGCAGCATCCAAATAACACCTGTAGTTCTCCTCGTTGAGGGCCAGCCAGGGTGTGACAAATCTGTAGGCATGGAGCTCTCCAGCACACCCAAACCTCTCCCTTCTCAGAGAGATATGCCGCTCGACAACAGAATAACTCCGATCACCAAGCCGTATCTCGCCGAACTTATCGTATAGATCCTTAAGAACATCCACACCCTCGTTTATCCCCATGATGACCGGCACCCCCCTTATTATCTTGTACTGTATGAGCGGGTACCTGTAGACCAGCCTGTCAGTGAAATGATGATGCAGCAGCATGTGCTCGTTGAAGCTCGTGGCGAAGAAGCCGCGCAGCTTCGCCGCATCCTCTCTAACCCGCGAATCAGAACGCAGCATCAGCCGCAGAATCCTCAGCTCCATGGCACCTCAGATTATCATCGACCCCTCACCGGCATCATCCACCCTGAAGCCGGTCTCGGGATCGTAGTAGTTGGTGAGCTCGTCCATCGATATGTATCCAATGCCTTGATCATCTGTGACAAGATTTGCAGCGATCCTCTTCGGGAGAGAGATCACGTAATCGCTCAGCTCATTCCTTATGCTCAGATACCTCCTTCTCCGCTCCCATATATCCCTCTCAGATCTGAGAGCTCTGTACATCTGCCAGACCTCAGATGCCCTTAAATCCACCTCCACAAAGACATCCACCCTGGGCTCATCCTCCTCTATCAGCCTGAACCTCTTCCCGAGATCCTCGAACGCCAGCCCGGATATCATGCTCATGCACTTCCTAGAGGTCACATCGCTCATGCCACTCCTCACGGCCTTGAAGTACCTCCTGTTCAGCTCCAAGATCTCCCTCTCCTCTATGCATTTCCCGCACGACCTCAGCATGTCAAGGGTTTTTGAAATCAGAAAACCGTCGTAGATGTATCTGCACAGCTCCCTCCGCTCATCCCTCAGCATGACAATTGATACCCGCCCTCTCTCCTTCGAGAGGTTCCTGTTGCACCTCCCAGCGACCTGGTTTATCGAGTCCAGGGGTGCGAGATCCCTGAAAACAATGTCAGCATCGATATCAACACCAGCCTCTATGAGCTGCGTGCTCACGATGACCTTCCTGCAGCCTCCATCCCTTCTCTCCCTGATCCTCCGTATCCGATCCATCCGGTCCCTGGGCACAACGTGTGTTGAGAGGTAGAAGAGCTCTGTCTCCTCCAGGTCGAGCGATTTTATGGCTCTGTAAACATTCCTGGCGGAGCGTATCGTGTTGAGGACGACCAGGAGATCCTTCTCCGGGCTATCGTGAAGCTCTCTTGCAAGGAGCCCCACGAAATCCTCCAGGCTCATTGGAGCATCGATCATTGGGTGCAGCTCAACCCTGTTGAGCGCCCTGAAGTACCGCTCCTTATCACTCACAGCCTCCCTGATCTCGCCGTCTTCCTCGTTGAAGATCAGCGGCTGGGTCGCGGTGACGAGTATCAGATAGCTGTTGAACCTCTCGCAGAGCATCCTCATAGCATCATGTATCAGAAGCCAGTATCTGTGAGGTACCGCCTGGACCTCGTCAAGTATTACTATCGAGTTTACAAGCCTGCTGAACTTTCGCAGCCTTCTGTTTTTGTTCGAGAATATCGTGTGAAACAGCTGCCAGAACGTCGTCACCACGATCTCCGAGTTCCATCCCTCCATCAGCAGAAGGCTCACGTCAGGCTCGTACTCCTCATCCCCTCTCGTGTATGCGATATCGGAGAGGTGGTGGTGCTTCAGAAGCACACTTGAGTCGGCTCTGATGCCCGCACACTCCAGCACATCCTCAAAGACATCGCATGTCTGGTCGATTATGCTCAGAAACGGCAGCGCATACACAATCCTGGGCATGATCCCGTATTCGTTCATCAGCCTGCTCCGGAGCCGCAGCGCCATCGCCAGGGATGTCAGCGTCTTGCCTGTGCCTGTGGGCACGTTCAGCGATATGATCCTCTCATTCATATCCCATCCTGAGATCCGATCGACAGCATCACGGTATATCTCGTTCCTCATTCCGTTGATGCCATCGCTGCTCTCAGAGAACCCACGCGCCTCCCGGTATCTGTCCACCAGATCGCAGGGGATCTCCACCCTGCGCAGATCCACGCCCTCCAGCCCTGCATCCGTCTTGTCGGCATCCAGCAGCGCGGAATAGAGGAGCTGGGCAACAAAGTACATCAGCATGTCGTCTTTTTTGCCGATATCCCTGAGAAGCCGCTTCTCATGCCTCAAATCCTTCAGGGCCTCCCCGGGGATGTGGCCCACCAGAGAATCAAAATCTCCCCCAGCCACATCGCCGAGAAGAGCTCTGAATATCTGCTGGCATTCATTTCTCTCAAGCCTGGAGAGCTGCTCCTCAACAACAGACAGTATCCTCTCCCTCTCAGCGTAGATCTCTGATATCTCGTCCAGCGCATTCGCCAGATCCCCGTGATGGCGCTTCACCGCGATGAATGAGACCACGGGAAGTGTGCCGGACATCTCGCATCTTCTCTTCCTCAGATGCTCCCTGACAGCCGCGTACGTGAAGAGCGATGAGAGAAGGCCATGCTTTGTGGTATCCCTCGACCTCAGAGCCCTTTTTCTCCGTTCATCAGTCTCCATCAGGTACTCCTGGAAGAACTCAGTCGCCTTTCCCAGATCGTGGGTCGCCCCGATGATGTATGCGACCTCCGCCAGGATCTCCGCGTTTTCGAGGTTCCGCGCGCTCTCAGCCACGGTCCTTCTGCACATCTCCCCGACATTTCTGAGATGATCCACCAGAAGCTTATCGGGATGGGATCTGAGTTTAAATGAAAACGATCCGCTCCCCATTATCCAGCTCCCACGCATCCCTTGTTCTGGCCCTGATGCTCCTGCCGTTCCTCTCGTAGAGTATCTCGCTGTAATCCTTGACCTCCCGTCCCTCACCCATCACACACGGCATGACCTCCGAGAAGTACTCCCTGCCCTCCTCGAACTCCGGCGACCCTAAAATGCATCTCAGAGGCACAACGCTGTTTATCTCCTGGCATTCATCACCGCATCTCCTCATTCCCAGCTCGCCGACGAGCTTGAAGTTGCAGACCAGCTGGCTCAGACCCAGGCATGGCGTGTAAACACACCTGTGCTCCTCCAGCATATCCTTTAGATCCCGGAAGAATCGTTCGTCAGAGTGCCTGAGGTATATCCTGTACCTCGGGTCCTTCAGAAACTCAAACCTGATCTGTGTCCTGTTTTTGATCTCATTCATGCTGTTCTTGGTGTCTATCAGGTTCTCGCCTATACGCACCTTCTTCACAGGCTCCAGGATCCTGCATCCGATGCTTGCGTGCTCCCTGAAAAAGTACCTGAAGTACTCCTCCTTGCCCAGCCCTGCTATGGCCCCTATGATTCCCGATATCGCTGTCCTGGGTGGAAATGAGTACGTGAGGGGAGAGCTGGTCGTGTAGATCTTCCTGAAGTGTGCGTAGTCCCCCCACACATCGAAGACCAAGACGCTATCCTGCATCGAAGACCTTCTAGAACGCAATCGGCTTTACGTCTATGCCAGTTGCATCCTTCAGCTTCTCCATTGAGAACTCGGAGCCGTCCTTGATGAACCTGAGCCGTCTGTCGAAGCAGAGCTCCAGATCCCTGATCGAGTCCTTCTCAGACCTGAGCCTGCTCACGAGCTCGGAGATGTCGAGGAGGAAATCCTCGGGACCTCTGATCGCCTCGTGCTGGATCTCCGATGCCAGCTTTATCATCCTGTCCAGATCACCGATGTGGTAGTTCTCCTTGCTGTAGTTGACCTTGAGCAACAGCCTCGGCACCTGACCTGCCTTCGTTCTCGATATCAAGCTCTTCGTCCCGTTCCACATGCCCTCAAGAAGTAGCCGCACATCCTCCTCTGTGAGGCCTGTATGCTTTGCAGCATTCTCATTTATTATGCCGTAGAAGAGTATCAGCGAGTACGGCAGGACATACTCCTCGCGGAACGTCGCATGTTTAGTGCCCTCTCCCGAGGCGAATGCTCCTGTGCCCTTTATGTGCTTCAGTGCTACCCTGTGGAGCGAGCGCCCCATCTTGAACTGCACCGGGCCCGTGTAGGTTATCGAATCCCCTTTGGATGATCCCTCACCCTCCTCTTTTTGACGCTTCTGTTTTCGTCTCTCCAGCGGAATCACACCACCAAAAAGCCTTATGTCTATACACTCGCTCAGAATCCTCTCTGAATCCTCTCCAAAATCCTTGGCCCGCCTCTTTCCATCCTGGATGTACCCGTTCTCCTCATCGTAGACTATCTCCCTCACGAATATCTCGAGCCCTTTGAAGTCGTGGAGGTAATCCCTTATGGTCCTCTTGAGCCGCACATCAGTTACCAGGTTCACTCCCGTCTCCTCATCCACACGCGGCTTGTTCTCGTCTATTGGATCACCATTTGGATTCCCATCTCTTATATCGTAGATGAAGAGCAGCTCAGAGCGATTTTTAACAGTGCTCATGCCGTTCCCTCCATATCCTCAATGTCCCTCGCTTCCTCCTTCCCCGCACTGAAGATCTTGTGCAGGTCCATGCCGAGCACGAAGTAGAAGCTCAGCTCATCGTCCGTTTCCTTCCACCTCTGCCCTGAAAGAACGAAATGCTTCGCGATCAGCTCCTCAAGCTCCCTGTAATAGTTCTTGTCGTACTCCTCCAGCTTGTTCTGTATCTCCGGAAGGAGCCTCTTGATAAGAGACTCGTTCATCTTGAGACCATGCAGCTTGTTGTAGAACGGCCTTGCCCTCTTCTCCCTCAACTGGATGTTCAGAAGCTTCTGCGCGAGCACCCCTTCCAGAAACGCCGCCTTCTTCGCATCGCTGTCGAAGAAACCTCTGTTCGCCTCGAAGAACCTCTCGACCCTCTCCTCCAGAGGGAGATGCTCAAGATCCTCTCTCTTGAGAACAAATCCAGACATATCGCTTACCTCAAGATCCTTTAGAAGGTTCAGATCCTTCAGATAATGAAGGAGCAGAAATCCGTTGAGCGTGTTCATCCGTGTTGGTTTCTCATGGACAAAATCATCTCTGACCCTCTTCATTATGAAGGAGATCAAAAGATGGCGATCCACATACCTTCCCACGAATATCCTGTTGACGATCTCCAGGAACATCTTGTCATGGGTCACGTTGCCCGATTCCCTGGGAAAGAATCGTCTCAGGACACCGAAATCAAATCGCACTCCCATATTCCCATTGAAGAGCATCTCATTGTATATGCTGAAAGCCCGCTCGACATTCTCCTTGGCCTCGAAGAGCCTTCTCAGCCTGGATGGGAGAATGCCATCGATGTGAAGAAGTATCCTGTATGCGGAATTGTCCTTTTTATAAAACAGCAAGCTGTTGCTGAAAAAGTCCTCCTGATCCTTTACCATATCCAGGATCTCGTCCTCGTCATCTGTTATGCGGTTCCTGGTCTCGCGTCTCATCTTCAGATCTCTCTTCATCCCGCTGAGAATGCTCAGGATCTCCTGGTAGTCGTTGCCGATGATGAGCTTGGGTATGAGAATGTACCTGAAGCCATAGAAGCTGAAGTCCAGGTTCTCCTCGACATACTTCTTTCCAGCCTCGAGATTTATCGCGCACTCGAAGCAGACTGGCGTGTTCTTCCAGGCATCCGGTTGCCTGAACCCTCCCGCTACGAATCCTGGCTTGTCGAAGGTGTGGAATGCCCAGGGTATTGCATATGCGTAAACCTCATCCTTCAGCTCATTGCAGACAGAGCAGAGCGCGTTCGTTCCCCTGGACTCGCCACCGTACTTCACGAAGAAGCGATCACAACTCTTTCTGAGGAGAATGTCTCTGAATACCTGGTAGTCCGCAAGGTATCTCATCTCACCGTCCTTCAAAAATCCTAGGGTTATTATGCAGTTCTCCCTCTGCTTGAGATGCGATCGTTTCTCCTTTAGCTCCTCCAAGATTTTATCTTTGTTTGAGAATATCACGCCCTTTATATTTTCCAGAACGGCCCTCTCTTCCCCGCTCAGATCTGAAGAATCAATGCCATCAAACCATCTCAGAAACTTCTTCTCGAATGTCGTCTTTATATCCTTCGCAATCTTGCATGTCGGGGTGGCATCGGTGGCATTCCCCTTCTTTCCCTTGTAGAGGTACCTTCTGTAATCCTTGAGCTCCTGCAGCTCCACGCCCCTGTAAGAGAAATCTCCGTCCCTCTCCTCGAGTGTAACAACAAGAGCATGTTTGTATCCGCCATTGATGTTTGGGTTCTCCACGAGAGCATCCAACGTATCCCCGGACCCGCTCTGAGCATGCTCACCAATTCTTGACACGGCCTCTATCACATGGATCACCATGCTTCAGTCACATATGTTTCTGTAAGTGCAATCAACACACCTGGCCTTATGTTTCGTCCCTTCTGGATAGTATCCGTACTGAACTGTTATAAGTATCTCGTTTACGGTATCGATAGCAGCATCATAATCTTTTTGGTGGAAGTTTACCTCCTCAACGTGGTGATTGCTGCGGGTGTAGCATATGAATCCCCGATTCACAGGGACGCCAAAATGCTCCATTATTAGCAGCCCGTAAAGAGCGAGCTGGTACTTGTGCGTTCTGTGAACCACATCGCTGTACTCTGCATACTTGTAATCCATGGGAGCAGCTGTGCCGTCATCAAGAAACAGCACCTCATCCACCTCCCCTTTTATCCGGTACCTGCGGGAGGTCAGATACACAGAGACCTCCTTTCTAACACACCTGAGCCTCTTTCTCACATAGCTGGTGTTGACCTTCTCGCGGCTCTCGTGAAGCTCCCTGCCCCTCAGAACCTTGTAGTACCTCTCCTCCCTCTGTGGGATGTTGAGACAGTGCATGAAGAATATGAACCTGGGGCAGAAGAGGTACTCGATAACATCTGAGACTGTTATGAGCACATCCCGATCGGGCGATTCCTCGATATCAGCAGCCTCCTAGAAGAACTTGGTCACTGTCATTCCGCTCACAAGATCGCGATCAAACCCCGTCCCGATCAGCTTTATCTTATCGAAGCAGTCCTCACACATCGGGAAGACATACACTGAGTCAGAGTCCTCTATGACAGACTCGCACTCGAGGGCTAGAGAATCAGACTCGTTCCTGTTCAGATCTCCTAGAAAGGCACTCTTCTGAACGCGGTACAAACCGTAGTTCTTGCACATCTTTGCGACCCTGCTTCTTCTCCTGTTATCCGATATGTCATATATCACCCAGACAAGCATCATCCCCCTCCGCCGAGCAAGTATCGGACTCTGACTCGATGACATTTAGGTCATCTGTGACCTCTTCCATATCACCCCGTATGAGCTTGTTCGCTATCCTGTGACACTCCATCTGGATGGTGTTTCTCACCTTGACCTTGCGACCTCGGTACTCAACAGTCTCATCGAGCGCTCTGTTTATCACATCGATTAGAGCTGCCCTCCCCTCCCTGCTTAGAACAACCCCCTGCTCGACCGGCTCGAAGAACTCATCCCTAACCATCCGCCTTGTGAACATGTGCACAACAGGCTCTTCGATGTATATCCTGAACATCTCTATTATATCGAAGACCAGGGACCTCTTGTTGTACGAGTCTGTATGTAGGAACCCGGCATACGGGTCAAGCCCTGCGATTATGCACGACTTCTCCACAATCGAGTAGAGCATGCCATACCCGTAGTTCAGCATCGCATTGAACTCATCCCTGGCTGGATCCCTGCTCCTTCCAGCGAACCTGTACCCCTCAGGCATTATCAGAGAGATAGCCTGGAAGTATGCCCTGGATGCCCGCCCCTCCAGCCCGAGAATCTCCTGTCTTCTCGCCTCGACAGTGCCGCGAAGCCTGAGCATCTCCTCGAGAGATATCGATATCTCATCTATGTAACCTTCCAGCTCCCCCCTTCTCTCCTCCCGCGACTTTTTGAGCTTTTTCAGAAATCCTATCTGGTTCTCAAGTTTGCGTGCACACCATTCCCTGACAAACGCCAGCGCCTCCGGCCTGCCGTATATCTCAAGCTGCCTTCTCCTGATCAGGGTTGTGCTTCCCAGTTTCGGGTGCCAGATCCTGGCATAAGGATCGCCCCTGGAATCGAGAAAAACAATATCTATATTATTATCTATCGCAAGCTTGATCGCATCCGTTGTTATGTATGCAGCTGTTGCAATCAGAATGCTGCTGATCTTTTTGGCTGCTACCTCCAGGCTTCTGTCCTCTATCTTTACGACAAAGCACTCCCCGCTCTTCCGTATGTACGATCCGTATGAGTTCACAACAAGCTGCATCCAGATCGATCCTTCATAAAATTAAGTTATGAACTGTTTTATGACTTTATTACATGTATCTCAAATGTTAGGCCTGCTCTGCGCATTTTTCATATCATAAATCTTCATAACATTTAAGAAAACATCTCAAATATCTATAAATCTTTTTCTCTGGGACTCTCCTTCGGAGGCTTCGATGATGAACGCCCCTGTGACAAAAGACGATGTATTTGAGGCGATAGACAAGTATAACGTGAGATTTGTCAGGATATGGTTTACCGATATCCTGGGCATCCCGAAGAGTTTTGCCATCAACACCAACCAGCTGGACGGCGCATTCTCAGAGGGGATGGGCTTTGACGGATCATCGGTGAGAGGTTTCGCCAGGATATATGAGTCGGATCTGATCGCCAAGCCGGATCCATCGACCTTCAGAATCGTCCCGTGGCGCCAGCAGGAGAATGCTGTGGCGAGGATGTTCTGCGACATTCTGAATCCTGATGGCACCCCGTACGAGGGCGATCCGAGATACGTCCTCAAGAGGAACCTCTCCCGTCTCAGGGAAAAGGGCTACCAGTTCATGGTCGGACCTGAGCTGGAGTTCTTTTACTTCAAGAACGAGAATTCGACTGAGATACTCGATACAGGAGGCTACTTCGATCTGACGACTCTTGATGTGGCATCCGATCTCAGGAGAGATACAATCCTGGCGCTTGATGCGATGGGCATAGACGTCGAGTACAGCCATCATGAAGTAGCGCCGTCACAGCACGAGATCGATTTGAGGTATGCTGATGCATTGACAATGGCTGACAATGTTATAACATACAAGATAACAGTCAAGGAGATCGCCAGGAAGTATGGATGCTATGCGAGCTTCATGCCAAAGCCGATATTCGGAGTGAACGGAAGCGGGATGCATGTCCACCAGTCGCTCTTCCAGGGGAAGAGGAACATAATGTTCGATGCTGCTGATGAGTATCATCTCTCAGACGAGGCGAAGTGGTACATCGCAGGACTGCTCAGGCATGCGCCTGAGATAACAGCGGTGACGAACCAGTGGGTCAACTCCTACAAGAGGCTCGTCCCCGGATACGAGGCCCCTGTCTACATCAGCTGGGCGAGGAGGAACAGGTCTGCTCTCGTCAGAGTGCCGATGTACAAGCCTGGCAAGGAGGCGGCCACAAGGCTTGAGTACAGGAGCCCTGATCCCGCAGCAAATCCATACCTTGCGTTCTCGGTGATGCTCGTCGCCGGCCTTGCGGGCATCGCAAACAAGTATGAGCTGCCACCGCCGCAGGAGCGCGATATATATCATATGAGTGATGAGGAGAGGAGAGCAGTGGGCATAAACTCCCTTCCGGGAAGCCTCAACGAGGCAATACAGCTCGCTGAGCGGAGCTATATCGTACGTGAGGCTCTGGGAGATCACGTCTTCGAGAACTTCATAGCGATCAAGAAGGCGGAGTGGGACGAGTACCGGACAGATGTCAGCCAGTGGGAGCGGGAGAGGTACCTGCCTCTCCTTTAACACATTTTTGTGCGCTTCTTCCTGCAATGCCAGAGATCCGCCTCTTCAAACCACGCCCCTTCAGATTGAAGGAGCTCGGCTCAAGACGACCAGCCACCTTGGATACTGACGGGCGTCTCACCTTTGCAGTCGATGATACCCTCGATGGGTGCTGCGTTGAATAATTAAGAGCTCTAAGGTCGAGAGCTATCGATTTTTACTAGAATTGCAATTCGTATGAATCCAGCCTCTGCTATCGGATTCTCAACATTATTCAACACAGCATCGATGGGGAATGATTGATATACTGTGAGTGAATCTACCACGCTACGGCGTGGCAGCTCACGCTGTATCAAATCATCAGGGTAGTAACATGGCATTCTGGCAACCTAAATTGGAGCTCATGGAGAGGTCTGAGCTGGAGGAACTCCAGCTGCGCAGGCTCAGGAAGACCGTGGAGCAGGTTTACAGGAACGTTCCATTCTATCACAGAAAAATGAACGAGATGGGCATCACTCCCCATGATATAAACAGCTTGAGGGATGTCGAGAAGCTTCCAATGACCCGCAAGACGGACCTGAGGGATAACTATCCCTTCGGTCTCTTCGCTGTTCCAAGAGAGGAGATCGTGAGAGTGCACGCCTCCTCCGGAACCACTGGAAAGCCCACAGTTGTCGGATACACAAAGAACGATATAGAGACATGGTCTGACCTGATGGCCAGGGACTTCGTCATGGTCGGCGTGACCAGAGATGACATATTCCAGAACGCAGTCAACTACGGGTTCTTCACAGGCGGGCTCGGCGTACACTACGGCATAGAGCGCATGGGCGCGATGGCGGTTCCCTCCGGAACAGGCAACACCGAGAGGCAGCTCGAGATCATGGCGGATTTCGGGGTGACAGTGATACACTGCACACCATCGTATGCGTTATACCTGGCGGAGACTGCGAAGGCGAAGGGGATCATGGACAAGCTGAAGCTCAGGATAGGCTGCTTCGGAGCTGAGCCATGGTCTGATGAGGCGCGCCAGGAGCTCGAGGAGGCGTTCGGCATCAAGGCCTACGACTCATACGGCCTCTCAGAGATGTTCGGGCCGGGCGTAGCCTTCGAGTGTCAGGAGCAGAACGGGCTTCACATATGGGAGGATCACTTCCTCGTGGAGATTCTTGATAGGGATGGAAACCCCTGCGCTCCGGGCGAACGCGGCGAGCTTGTGCTCACATCCCTGACCAAAGAGGCCATGCCACTGATAAGGTACAGGACCGGGGATGTGACGTATCTTCTGGAGGACGGCTGCAGCTGCGGGCGCACGAGCCGGAAGCTTCACAGGTTCCTGGGGAGAGCTGACGATATGCTCGTGGTGAGGGGCATAAACGTCTTCCCGAGCCAGATAGAGGATGTGCTTCTCTCGATACCCGAGATCGGGGATTACTTCCAGGTCATAGTCGACAGAAAGCATCACGGTCTGGATGAGCTCACGATCCAGGTCGAGATGAAGGACGAGGCATTCACAGGGGAGCTGGCAGATCTAGCTCGTCTCCAGAAGAAGGTCGAGGAGAGGCTCAAGGCAGTGCTCAACATCCGGAGCAAGGTTGAGCTCGTCGAGAAGGGCACGATCCCAAGAACTGCAGGCAAATCGAAGAAGATTGTGGATCTGAGAAAGATCTGAAATACCTCAGATCATATATTTCAAAACTGGAATCTGACCGGCCACGCCTCTCTCCGCGGCCAGCGTCCAGAACACACGTTTGTGGTTCAGCCCTTACCGGCGAAGCAGAGATCCGAATCATATCGACTTCGGTATCTCTGTGAGAAGCGCGTATATGATAAAGCCTATCATGCCGATCAGGAAAATCCCTGTGATCGATACCTTCCCGATCATCATGAACTCCTCCCTGGTCGGCTTCCTTGCGAGCTTCAGAACACGTATGTACTCGCCCAGGTCCATGGATGGGGCCTCGATGCCGATATCATCGAGCATCTCTGTGAGATCGCTCTTCGTGTCCCTGCCCTTCTTCTCAGCCCTCTTCTCAGACCTGCCAACACCCAGCTTCCCTTTCAGCTGGTCCATCTTCGTCTCTGCTGCCTTCATTCCCTGTGGCGAATGCAATACGATCTAAAAAAGGTTTCGGAGGCAGAGCAGAGCTCCTCTGGCTGGATGAATTGAGAGCAGCTGAGAGATTTTGATGTTCAGATCCCCATCGCTTGCCCCCTGGTTCCCATCAAGGCATCATTACCGCAGGATTCATTACTGATACAATCCCACAGCTTCAACATGAGAGCATCCCGATCTGTTATAGCGCTTCTCATCGTGCTTTCAGCGGTCGCCCTCTCGCAGAATGCATCATCAGAGCCTGTGGTCAGGGAGCTTGGCCCCTTCCGGGTATCGTTTGATCTTAACACCAGCATCCCGTACACTGTTGTCGTTGATGAACCTGTGAGGAGCCTCCTTAAGGGCAGAAGCTACATCACATACGGTCTTGGTGTGAAGGGCGAGGACAGCTCGATATGGATATTCATCACAGACTACGGCAAGATCCTGGAGGTGCCGCTTGACAACGACTGGAAGCTCGTTAACGATTTTCTCACCGAGCAGGGATGCAGCCGCATAAACATCACGGAGACTGTTATCGATGGTACCGTGGGTGCTCTCGGCGGCGGGGTCCTCCCATCAGACAAAATAATATTCTGCGCGAGCTACGCGCCTGAGGGCGTCTTCGTCCAGGGAAAGCATCTGGTCACAACGAACTGCAGGCTTTTCTCCACCTTCCCGGCGGATGAGACAGTGAGCCTGCTTGAGAGCATACATGTTGAGAGGAGGGTCTAACGCCAGGGAAGATGAGGATGGTCAGCTTAAGATGCATGCTGCGCAGACCGGCTATGATATCTCCTGATGCGGCGGGTTTCCGTATTTTTGTTAAAGCGTGCCGTGTTGGATGATGTCTGAGGATCCGAGAGCAGAGGCTGAATTCATGCAGATTAAAACTCTGGCAAAAATCGATAGCATACGAACCCAGAGCTATTTGTTATTCAACACAGCATTAAAGCGCAAAATGAGGGACGTCGTGCTTTCACATCTGTGCACAAAGCCGTCGATATTTGCAAAACATTTAATTTGTTCTGATGCACACTGTGTGATGCATGTCTGCATCCGTCAACAGGCGCATCCTGATTGCGGCCTCTGCGTTTGCGCTTCTCATAGCAGCACACCTGATTGTGATAGCGGCATTTCGAGATGCTGACGTGTTTCTTCTCGTGGAGGATTCTATATTCGTGATGGCCTCCGCCATTACGGTTTTCTGCTTCCTCCACGCATTCAAATGCTCCACAAGCATGGCGAGGGCTGCCTGGCTGGCGATGCTTATTGCCATGGTTCTCAACACCGCGGGAGAGCTGGCATGGCTTCTGATGGAGGTATTTCTCAGAACAGAACCTTTCCCATCCGTGGCTGATATCGGATATCTCGCTTTTTACCCGTTCTTTGCAGCTGGCATCTTCCTGCTCCCATCTGTGCCGCTTTCGGCGAACGAGAGGGTCAGGCTGCTGCTGGATGAATGTATAGCTCTTGTGGCGTCTCTTCTGATCCTCTGGATCTACATCCTGCCTGAGCTGTATGAAGAGGATCCTGTGGTCACGTTCGTATCGATCGCCTATGTGCTCATGGACCTTCTGCTGATCATCGCGCTGATGGACGTGCTCTTTAGAGAGCATGCGACGCCTGAGGGCTGGCCGGCTATCCTTCTGGTCCTCGGAATGGGTGTCATGATAATCACAGATCTGGGCTATGCCTATCAGGAGATTCAGGGGACATACGTCTCGGGGAGCATGATCGACACCGGCTGGCTTGTGGCTTACATGCTGATTGGCATCGCCCCTCTGCTCTGGGTTCGCCCTCCTTCATGGAGCCCAGTCAGCCTCAGGAGGATCTCCTACTACGTACCTGTCGTCTGGCTCGGCCTCGCGATCATCCTCGTGCTCATCAAGGGGCAGGACTCGGTATCGAATGCAGCAGCTCTGGCAGCATCCATATCCGGCATAATCTGCCTTATGCTGCTGCGCGAGAGGCAATCTGTGAGGACGATGAGCGATATGCTCAAGGACCTGCGGGAGGAGGCTGAGCGGCGGGCCGCCGCGGAGAATAGCCTTGCAGAGGCCAAAAACCTCCTGGAGAGCATACTGACCCAGGCGCAGTGCGGCATCCTTGTTGTCGATGCTGATGGAAAAATACTGTTCAGCAACGATACAGCAAGGCGGATACTGGGGAAGGGCCCTGGCGAGACTGTGGAGCTGAGATTGCTCAATCAGGAGGGTGGGAATGAGTGGGATCTCTGCATCTCAGGGGCTCTCACAGGAGAGATCTCAGAGTGCAGAGAGGAGCGCGTGGTTGTTGATGGCAAATCAATCGATCTCCTAGTCAACTCCGCGCCCCTGAGGAAGAGCACCGGAGAGATCATGGGCGCTGTGGTCTCCTTTATGGACATCACCGAGAGAAAGAGGCTGGAGGAGGAGCTCAGAAGGTACACAACAGATCTCGAGAGGATTGTTGAGGAGAGAACAAGAGAGATAGAGAGGAAGAACGCGGAGATGGAGAGTTTTGTCTACACGGTCTCACACGATCTCAGATCGCCTCTGATAACGATACTCGGATTTCTCGGGTACCTCAGGGAGGATCTGAGGGCGGGCCAGAGCGATAAGGTCGAGAGCGATATTCAGTTCATAGAGAACTCCGTGCTCAAAATGGACAGGCTCCTCACAAACACCCTGGAGCTGAGCAGGGTCGGGAGGGTGATCAATCCGCCAGAGGATGTGCTGTTCTCTGATATCGTGAAGGAAGTGCTCTCAGAGATGAACGCGAAGCTCAACGGTGTCGAGGTCATCGTCGCTGATGAGATGCCCGTTGTGCACGTCGACAGGATGCGTATCGGGGAGATGCTCGCGAATCTCATAGACAACAGCATCAAGTACACAAAGGGTGTGGATCATCCGAGGATAGAGATAGGGTGGCGTGATGGTCCAGAGGGCGCGGTCTTCTTCGTGAAAGACAACGGCACTGGCATAGACCCGATGTACCACGATAAGGTATTCGAGCTCTTTTACAAGATAGACCGCAGCACTCCAGGCACTGGAGCAGGCCTCGCGATAGCAAAGAAGATCGTTGAGGTTCACGGCGGGAAGATCTGGATAGAGTCTGAGGTCGGGAAGGGCTGCACCGTCTGCTTCACCCTTCCGGTCAGGCGCGATGCGAAATCATGAGTGCTCATATGGCGTTTTGATTGAAATCGACGCTATCTTATGAGATCGAGCAGCGCCTCTGCTGCTTTCCTGGGGCTGCTGCTCTCGTACACAGACCTCCCCACAATCGCGTAATCCGCGCCTGCCTCGATTGCATCTCTTAGCGAGCCGCCCTGCGCCCCAACCCCTGGGGAGATTATCGTGAGGTCGCCTGCAATTCTTTTGAGCGTTCTTATCCGCTCAGGCCTGGTGGCAGGCGCCACTATTCCCGAGGCACCAACGTCCAGAGCGAGAATGGCCAGCCGCTCAGCGATCGGAGACATGAACTCAAGCGCGCCCGGATGGCTCATCTCAGCAACCGCGTACAGCTCGCCGTTATACCTCCTGGCCACATCCACGCAGGCCTCCAGGCTGTCCCGGCCGGTGAACGCGTGCGCTATTACCCCCTGAGCGCCCGCGCTGAAGAGGCGATCGCATATCAGGCGGTTTGTGTTTGGGATATCCGCGATCTTGAGGTCCGCTATGACGGGCGCGATGCTGGACAGATCCTTTATGACAGAGAGTCCTGCCGAGAGTATCAGTGGATACCCAACCTTGATCGCATCGAAGATCCCCTCTGTCTCTGAGGCTATGCTGTACGCCTCATCCCCTGATCCCACATCCAGCGCGAGAATGAGTCTGCTGTTCTTCTTCAT
>Ga0272448_1004386_pt1 | contig 16116 bp, 11 predicted proteins | sample YNPCB0191_FD_202220 | JGI IMG/M metagenome (GOLD analysis project Ga0272448, IMG submission 202220) | Hot spring sediment microbial communities from Yellowstone National Park, WY, United States - YNP-CB-019-1 | ecosystem: Environmental > Aquatic > Thermal springs > Hot (42-90C) > Sediment...
TCGTGATCTACCTGGGCACCGCGTTGTTTGCGAGCGTCCTGGCTCCGTATTCGCCCCTCGAACAGCATCCCAAGGACCGCTTGCAACCGCCGAACGCGCACTACTGGCTCGGCACCGACGAATTTGGGCGCGACATTCTCAGCCGGCTGATGGCGGGCGCGACCAACTCGCTCCGCGTCGCTGTTTTGTCGGTCGCGATTGCCTGCCTCCTGGGAACGGCGCTGGGCATGATCGCCGGTTACGCCGGCGGCTGGCTCGACAACATCGTCATGCGCGTGATGGATTTGTTCTTCGCCTTTCCCGCCATTCTCCTTGCCCTTTCGATCGTCGCCGCGCTCGGCCCAGGCTGGACGAATACGATTCTCGCCATCTCGGTCGTCTACACGCCGATCTTTGCGCGCGTCGCGCGCGGTCCGGTTTTATCGACCAAAACGATTGAATTTGTCGAGGCGGCGCGCGCGACCGGCGCGCGGCACCCGCGCATCCTGCTTCGCCACATCTTGCCGAACGTGACCGCGCCGATCATCGTCCAAATCAGTCTAGCGCTGTCATGGGCGATGCTCACCGAAGCCGCGCTCAGTTTCCTGGGACTCGGCACGATTCCTCCCGATCCGTCCTGGGGCAGCATGTTGAGCGACAGCCGGGAGATCATGGAAATCGCGCCCTGGATGGCGATTTCGCCGGGGCTGGCGATTATGCTGGGCGTCCTCGGTTTCAATTTGCTCGGCGACGGACTGCGCGACGCGCTCGACCCGCGCTTGCGAAATTGACGATGACTGACCCACTCACCCTCCGTCCCGCCACAGCCGCCGATATACCCGATTGCGCGCGCTGGGTCGCCGAAACACCGCTATGGCAGCGGTACGGCGTCACGGAGACAAGTTTTCGGGAACGCTTGCACGACGGGCTTGCCCATGGCGCGACGATTTACGTCGCGACGCGCGCGGGTCAAGTCCTCGGATTCGTTTGGTTTGTCGAGCGCGGCGCGTTCAATCGAAGTGGATACATTCAACTGATCGGCGTACGCCCCGGCGCGCGCAGCCAGGGCGCGGGACGCGCCCTGATGGAATTCGCCGAGAAGGAAATGTTCGCGCGCACGCGCGATATTTTCCTGCTGGTCTCTGATTTCAACATCGACGCGCAGCGGTTCTATCAACGCTTGGGCTATCGGCAGGTGGGCGTATTGGAAGACTATGTCGTGCGCGGCGTAAGCGAATTGATTTTCTGGAAACGCCAACCGCTTGCGCAGGCGAGCGGTTAATGCTTTCTCGCCACGAATCAGCATGAAGGATCCCGACCATTGCGTGTCAATTCGTGGCAAAGAATCCTCTTCTCGATAACGTCGAATCAACTCGCGGCGAGTCAGACGCGCCGCGCAAACGGAGCATACAGGAATGCGCCTCGTCGGTTTGATTTCCGGCACGTCCGCCGATGGCATCGAAGCGGCGGTGGTGGAATTGTACGGCGCGCCGCCCACACTCACCTGGCGGCTCGTCAAGCATTTGCATGTCCAGCACTCTCAAGCCTTGCGCGACGAAATCCTCGCCTGCGTGCGCCCGGAAACCGGGACCGTGGATCGGCTGTGCGCGCTGAACTTTGCGCTCGGCGAAGCGTTTGCCCGCGCCGCGCTTCAAGCCATCGCGGCGGCGGGATTGACGCCGGCGCAAATCGACCTCATCGGCAGCCACGGTCAGACGCTGTGGCACATTCCGGCGGACCAGCCCAATGCCTCCACGTTGCAATTGGGTGAGCCGGCGGTAATTGCCGAGCGCACCGGCATCACGACGCTTGCGAACTTTCGCACGCGCGATATGGCGGCGGGCGGGCACGGCGCACCGCTCGTCGCGTACGTCGATACGCTGCTCCTCTCGCATCCCACGCTGACACGCGCGGCGCAGAACATCGGCGGCATCGGCAACGTCACCTTTCTTCCGCCGACATCGAACAAACAGAACGACGCCCTCCAACCGCCGTTCGCCTTCGACACCGGTCCGGGCAACATGCTGATCGACGATGCGGCGAGTCGCGCGACCCAGGGCGCGTGGACGTTCGACCGCGACGGCGCGCTCGCCGCGCGCGGACACGTCGACGAGACATTGCTCGCCGAGTTGATGCGCGAGCCGTACTTGAAACAAACGCCGCCCAAAACGACCGGGCGCGAGTTGTTCGGCGCGCAGTTCGGCGCGCGGGTGTGGGAAAAGGCGCAGGCGCGCGGCTTGCGCGCCGAAGACATTGTCGCCACGATGACCGCGTTCACCGCGCGTTCGATCGCGCAGGCGTACCGCGATTTTCTGCCCGCGCCGCCCGACCAGGTGATCGTCAGCGGCGGCGGCGCACACAACCCGGTGCTGATGGCGATGCTGCGCGATGGGCTCGCGCCCGCGCAGGTGCTTCGCTCGGACGACCTGGGTCTCTCGTCCGAAGCGAAAGAGGCGATTGCGTTTGCGGTGCTCGCGTACGAGACCTGGTTCGGTCGCCCTGGCAATCTGGCGACCGCGACTGGCGCGCGGCACCCGGTCGTCCTGGGTAGCATCACACCCGCGCACACGCAAACACCGAACGACACTCGGACGCTTACCGAGTCGCGCAATCCGGCGACCGAAAACATCGACACGCTTTCAACGCTCGATCTGGTGCGCGTGATGAATCGGGAAGACGCGCGCGTGGCGATCGCCGTATCGGCGGAACTGGGTCATATCGCCGACGCGATTGATCGAATCGCCGAACGGATGCAGGCGGGCGGCAGATTGATTTATCTCGGCGCAGGCACATCGGGACGATTGGGGGTACTCGACGCGGCAGAAATTCCCCCCACGTTCAACGTCGCGCCCGACCGCGTCGTCGCGCTCATCGCCGGCGGCGCCGACGCGATCACGCGCTCGATCGAAGGCGCGGAAGATGATGCCGCGGCGGGCGCGCGCGATGTCGCGAGCTTGAACGCCGCAGAAAAGGATACCGTGATCGGCATTGCCGCGAGCGGCGGAACGCCGTACGTATTGGGAGGCATGGCGGAAGCTCGGCGGCGCGGCGCGTTCGTGGTGAGCGTCGCGTGCAACCATCCCTCGCCGATGGAAGAGCAAGCCGACCTCAGCATCGCGCCGCTGGTCGGACCGGAAGCCATCACCGGCTCGACGCGCCTGAAAGCCGGGACGGCGGAGAAAATGGTGCTCAATCTGATCAGCACCGGCGTGATGGTGCGTCTGGGAAAAACGTTCGGCAATCTAATGGTGGACGTGCAGGCGACGAATTCAAAATTGCGAACGCGCGCGCGGCGCATCGTCGAGAGCGCGTGCCATATATCCGCCGCGGAGGCAGAGGAACTGCTCGTCCAATGCGGCGGCGAAGTCAAGACCGCGATTGTGACTCGGCTGGCGCGCCTCACGCCGACTGAGGCGCGCGGGCGGCTGGCTCAAGCCAACGGTTCGATCCGTGCGGTGCTCGGAAAATGAATGAAGATTTCGCGCCGATCGATTCGCTGATCGCGCAATCGCTCGACCAGACTTTTCCGGCGGCACAGGTCGAAATTCGCGTCGGCGGCGCGACAGTCTACGCGCGCGCGTTTGGTTTTCTCGACCCCGAAACAAAGACACGCCGCGTCGATCTCGCGACGCGCTTTGATCTCGCGTCCGTCTCGAAATTGTTCACCGTCGCCGCCTTCATGACCTACGTGGAAGAATCGCGCGTGCGGCTGGATCAGCGCGTCTGCGAGATCCTGCCCGAGTTCGTCGGAGAGCGACCAATTGCGCCGTACCCCGATCCCTTGCGCCCGGGCGAATTCATCCAAGTCGCTCCGCCGGACAGCCCGCGCGTCGACGCCGCGCGGGTGACGTTCCGGCATCTGCTCGCGCACAATTCGGGACTGCCGGCATGGCTGCCGTTGTACCAACTCGCGTCGCGCCAAGAGATGCGCGCGATGGCGCTGCGCGCGCCCTTGGCGTATCCGACGGGCGCGCGCGTCGTCTACAGCGACATCGGCTTGATCCTGGTGGGATTCGCGCTGGAACAGATCGCACGCGAGCCGCTGGACGAAATCATACGCGCGCGCGTGACGGGTCCGCTGAATCTGAGCTCGATCACCTACGGTCCGCTCGAATGCGATAACGTCGCGCCGACGGAATATGATGCGCGGCGCGGCAAGCGAATGTGCGGCGAGGTGCACGACGAAAACGCGTGGGCGCTCGGCGGCGTCGCGGGGCACGCCGGCTTGTTTGGTACCGCGCGGGACGTCGCCGCGTTCGGCGAGATGTTCCGGCGTGGCGGCGCGCCACTGTTGAAAAGCGAAACCGTCGCTGAGATGACGCGCCTGCAGTCCCAAGATGGCACGACGCGGCGCGGCATCGGCTTAATGTTATGGTCGCCTGATCCAAGCGCCGCCAGTCATCCCCTGAGCGAAAAATCCTTCGGACATCTCGGTTTTACCGGCACGTCATTGTGGATCGATCCAGCGCGCGAATTGGTCGTCGCGTGCCTAACCAACCGCGTCTATGCTGGTCGCGACAACGCCGACGCCATCGGTGCGTTCCGTGTCGCGTTCCATCGCGCGGTCTGCGAGAGCATCGATGAGTGAATCCCGGTTGTTCAAGGAGATCGGCGAGCAAGGCGACGCGCTCGCGCGCTTGCTGGACACCGAAACAGCGAACGTGGAACACGTGGCGGCGGCGATCCGCCGCGCCGACATCAACTACATTACGATTGCCGCGCGCGGCGCATCGGACAACGCGGCGACGTACGGCAAGTATCTGTTCTCCGCGTTCAATCGTTTGCCGGTCGCGCTGGCGACGCCATCGCTTTACACGATCTATCAAATGCCGCCGCGGCTCGCGGGTTCGCTCGTCATCGGCATCTCGCAATCCGGCGAATCGCCGGATATTCTCGCGGTGATCGAAGAAGCCCGGCGCCAAAAAGCGCTCACGCTCGCGGTGACCAATTTTGGCGATTCGCCCCTGGCGCGCGCCGCCGATCTGGTCATTCCGCAGCACGCCGGCGTGGAGCAAACCATCGCCGCGACGAAGACATACACGACCCAGCTGCTTGCGCTGGCGATGCTTTCGGTCGCACTGGCAGATGATCGTGTCCGCCGCCGCGAAATGCAGGCGGTTCCCGCTGCCGTCGCGCGCACGCTCGCGTTGGACGGAGCCGCGGGGCAAGCCGCCGCGCGCTGGCGCGCGCTCACGACCTGCCTCGTCATCGGTCGCGGCTTTAACTACGCGACCGCGTTCGAAGCTGCGCTCAAATTGAAGGAACTCGCGTACGTGAGCGCCGAGCCGTTTTCGTCGGCTGATTTCATGCACGGTCCGATTGCCCTCGTCCAAAATGCTTTTCCGGTGATGGTCATCGCGCCGCGCGGGCGAGTGCACCAAGACCTTTTGGCGCTGGCGCGGCACTTGAAAGCACGCGGCGCGGACGTGCTTGTCATCTCCGACGCCCTCGACGCGATGGCGCTCAGCCGTATTCCCCTCGCGCTCCCCGTCCCGCTCCCCGAATGGCTTTCGCCGCTAACCGCGATCGTCCCCGCTCAACTTCTGGCGTATCACCTCACCGCCGTCAAGGGCTACGACCCGGATCATCCGCGCGGGCTGACCAAAGTCACGCGGACGCTGTGAACGTGCGTCACCAACCACCGCACCAGTTTGGACAGAACCAACAAAATCGAATATAGTACACATAGATTCACAGAGGAGGAGGAACTTGTGGAACAAAGGCGTCCCAGCTTGATTGGTCCGCTGATTCTGATTACCATCGGCGTGCTATTCCTGTTAGCGAACCTCGGAATGCTTCCGCTCACGTTCTGGGAAATCGCCGCCCGGTACTGGCCGCTGATCCTGATCCTGGTCGGGCTGGAAATCATCGTTGGGCGGCGCTCGATCATCGGTGCGCTGGTCGTCGTCGGGGTGTGGGTCGCTTTGATCGCGGGGGTGATCTATCTCTCATTCGCCGGCGGCGGAATTCTGCCCAGCCCCGCGCTAATCACCGATCAACTTGCGCAGCCACTGGGCGACATCCAGAGCGCCTCCGTCGATCTGGAGATCGGGTGGGCGCACGTCAACTTGAGCGCGCTTGCCCCGGACTCGACCGACCTGATGAAGGGAACGTTCCGCCACGCGCAAGGGTCGCCAGTGGTCAAGACGTTCGACGTCAAGGGAAGCGAAGGACAACTTTCGCTGAAGGAAGAAGCCAACGCCATCTTCTTCGGTCCAAGCAGCAGTCGGTGGGATGTCGCGCTCAGTCCGCACATTCCGCTTGCGCTGCGCGTCAACGCCGGCGTGGGGCGCGCCGGTCTCGATCTCTCCGCGCTGAATGTCCCATCGCTCAACATCGACGCGGGAGTTGGCAACATCAACGTGACTGTGCCCAAGATGGGCAACACATCGGTACGGATCAATGGCGGCGTTGGTGCGGTGACGGTCACTATTCCCGATGGCGTTGCGGCGAGCATCCGCGTCGACGGCGGGTTGGGCGGCACCCGCGTGAACGAATCGCGCTTTCCCCGGTTCGGCGATGTCTATCAGAGCGCGGATTATGCCGGCGCCGCGAACAAAATCGACCTCGAGGTGGACGGTGGCATCGGAAGCATCAACATCCAGTGAAGGTCTGCGCCTTGGCGGAGTTAAATCGGAACTGAAAAAAAGCACCTCGTGTGACATGTGTCGCGCGAGGTGCTGTGTGGTTGCCGAAGATCGGACCCTTCGCGTACTATTTTGGCATCGCCGCGAGCGCGTCGAACGCCGGGCGACCGACCACGTGGAAAGCGCCGGTCTCGTTGCCCATATCCATGAAATCGAGATTCCACAGCGTCGCCACACCTACCCAGCCCCAGGATTTCATCATTTGGTACGCCTTGACCAGCCACGCGGCTTGCTGATCCGGGCTGATGAATTTTTCGTATTCGTAACCCGGCTTGGGGCTAGGATCGACGCCCCAGCCAAACTCGGTGGGCCAGATCTGTTTGTTCTGATCGCCAAACTGAACCATGACCTGCCGATACGTTTCCATCGTACCGCGGAAGTAGAACGAGCGATGTCCCTGGAATTGCCCTGTTGCATTCGGCGTGCCTGCGGGCACGTCCGGCGGATTGCCAAAGCCGCTCGGGTGCGCGCCAATCGCGTCCGAATACTGCTTCAAGCCGTTCTGATAAAGTTGGGTCAGGAAAGTCACATCGTCGATGGCGGTGTCGCTGGTCACGCCGGTTGGCGTGGGTGCGCCGGAGACGACGATCACCGACGGACATTTCGCTTTGATCGCGGTGTACGATCGCTTGAGCATGTCCATGTACAATGGCGCGGAAATCGGTTTCCCGTGCCACTCGGTTAAGAGGTTGTGCTCGTTCCACACTTCGATGGCGCCCAAGCCCTTGCCGCAGTAAAATCCCGCCAAGCCGCCCATAAAATCCGCGGCGTCCTGCATATTGTCCGGCGGACCTGAGCCGCCCGCGCCGCCGTCCGCGCGCGACCATCGCGGCGCGCACACGACGCTGAACAGGACTTTGATGCCATGCGCGTTCGCAGCATCCACCAGCCGACTAATCTGGCTCAGATCGGCGTTGCCTTTGGAACTTTCAACATCACACCAGCGCACCTGGATCTTCGCCCACTTGAAACCCAATTGATTGAGCTGTCCCATCTCGACGTTGTTGTCCATGTTCGTCCAGTTCAACTGCGCGCCGTAGCTGAACAGATTCTGCCCGGCGAAATTGCTCGCCGGCGCGACCGGCGCCACCGGCTTCGCCGTGGGCTGCGCGACCGGCGCCGCGGGCGGCGGCGCGGGCGTGGGTGCCGGATTCGTGACATGCGCGACCGCCTCGCCCGCGCCACCAACCGTCGTCACGCCATCGTCGAACGACAGCGTTGCCTCGATCTTGGCATCGCCGGGCTGGCCGGGCGCGGTCCACGAAAAGCGCGGATCGGATGCCGGCACTTGAGCCACCGTCTGCCCGTTCACCTTCCACGCAATCGTCAGATTGCTCTTGACAACCGTCGTCTGCAAGTTGTGATAGTTCTTCAGAACGTTCCACGCCTGCGCTTCGAGCGCATCGCCGGTCATGTCGCGCAGGGCGACGCCGCGCACGTTGAACTCTTGCGCGAGCGCAATCTTCTTGGCGATGCTCGCCGCGCTTTCCAGCCAGACCGTGTGCGCCTGCCCCTTGTCGTCTTTATAGCCAAACGAATACAAACCGCTCGCGGCGTCGAATTTGATACCGCCGTTCGCGCGCAGATTCGGCAAATCGAAAAGTACTTTGGAATTCGACATGATGGTCGACGGCGCATCGACGGGTCCCATCAGCTTGGCGGCGTTCGCGAAACTGATTGGCGCGTAGGAATTGCCGAACTCGTCGCGTCCCAACGCGGAAAAAGTGAGCTGAAGCTTGTAGCGATCGATCTGACCGACTGCCCACTGGAGGTACACTTCCACCGGCGGGACATCGCCCGCATACGCGTCGCGCGTGATCGGCATCGGAATCTTGACGATGTCCGCCGCGCGCCCAATCGCCTGCCAATCATACGCGCCGGTATTCCACACATCCGCCGACTGCTGGGTGGGCAGGGGGAGCGTCACGCTGAGGATTTTGTCTTTAGCATGCAGCGCGTCCGCCAATTCCTGCACGAACGTGGTGAAATCGGCTTGGTTGTCCTCGCTCACCTGCTGATAGTCGATGTTGAGCCCGGGATAGAGTTTCTCCACCGCGAGATCGACCAGCGCCTGCACGTGCTGCTCGCGCGTCGTCGGGTCGCTGACCATATCGCCGACGAGGTCGCCGCGCGTCTGCGTTCCGTCGAAATTGCTGACGGTCGGCAAGACCTGGTACGGACTCGATGCGCTCGCTTCCGGCTGCGCGGGGACATTGCCGGCGATGCCGCCACCGTCCGCAATCGTCAAGCCGACCGGATCGACTTCGGCAATGAGTGGAACCGCTGGCGCGGGCATCCGGGTTTTGGCGCTCAAATCGGTGCTGACGGTCGGCGCCAGGGCTTGAGTCTGCACCAGCACGACATAGCGCGGTACCGCCGAAGTGATGTACGTATCGATGCGTTGATCGCCGGGATACGCCTGGAACGCGAATTTGGACCAGGCTTTTCCATCGTAACCGTACGCGTCCAGAGTCGTGATCGGTAGGGCGTCATCGGGCACTGGAATCGACAGCACGGCGATGGACGGCAGCGTTCCTTGCACGGCGGGTTCGTACGCCGCGCTTTTGATTTCGAGAGTGGGAGGCAGGTCGTGGGCGGCTGGGTTGTTGGCGAAAGCCTCGCGCTGGATCGAATCGAGCCGGATGCCGACATCGTTGCGCAGCGCGCCGGCGGGGATCGAAAAGTACGTGGCGTCTTCTAGAGCAACGCTCCCACCGTTCTGGGCAGAGATACTTGTGTAACCGGCGCTCAGCACTCTTTGCGGGAGAGAGAGGGGCGGGAGAATGAGCACCAAGAAGATCATGAGGGGGATGATGAAGATGTTGATAAACCAACTGCCCGTGCGACCTTCGAGGAGAGCATCGAGGGCGCGTATGAACGGATTGGTCGGACGTTTGTTCAATTCTGCTTACCTCTGTTCTTGCATTGTTCAAGTTGCGGAGACGTTGTGATTCTAGCATAGCCATCGCAAAATCGCAAATTCCAAAACGCCCAACGCTCGCCGGGGGACACGTCGCGACGCAGCGTTTTTGCACGGCGTCCGAACGCGTTGACGCACGCGCAGCTTGGGTATATAATCGAAACGATTTCGCGCCAGCGCGTCCGCGCGGTGGACTCGATGGGCAAGGACGTCACCTCACGATGTTCAATGTCATCCTTCTCGGCATTACCAGTTTCCTCACCGACGTCAGCACCGAGATGGTCTATCCGCTGCTGCCGCTCTACCTCACGTCGGCACGCATCGGCGCGACGCCCGCCATTGTTGGACTGATCGAGGGATTGGCAGAGAGCACGGCAAGTTTGCTCCGCGTGTTCTCCGGCTATTGGTCAGACCGCTTGCAACAACGCAAGCCGCTGGCGATTGCCGGCTATACGTTCAGTTTCATCGGAAAATATTTCCTGTACATTTCGACCACATGGCCGATCGTGCTCGTCGGTCGAATGGCGGATCGCTTCGGCAAGGGCATCCGCACCGCGCCGCGCGACGCACTGATCGCCGATTCGTCCGATGCGGCGCAGCGCGGCAACGCGTTCGGGCTGCACCGCGCGCTCGACAGCGCCGGCGCGAGTGTCGGCGTGATCATCGCGTTTCTGCTCTTCGTCTCCCAGCGCGACTCTTTTGCTGAGATTTTTCTGGTCTCCCTGATCCCCGCGGCGCTCGGCGTGTTGGTGCTGTTTCTCGCCCGCGAATCAAGACCCAAGTCTGTGAGTCCTCTCGAGTCTCGAGCGAAGGAACCGTGGTGGCGCAACCTCGGCGCGCGCTGGCGTGCGCTCGACCGGCGGCTCAAGCTGTTCCTCGTCATCGTGTTCGTCTTCGCGCTCGGCAACTCGTCCAACCAGTTTCTGCTTTTGCGCGCCAGCAACCTCGGTTTCGATGACGCCACCGTGATCTTGATGTACCTCGTCTACAATGTGGTGTACGCGCTCATCTCGTGGCCCGCCGGTCGCTTGTCCGATCGCGTGGGGCGCAAGGGGCTCTTGGTCGGCGGTTATCTCACCTACGGCATCGTCTATTTCGGCTTCGCGATCGCCAGCCCGCTGCAGTTGTGGGGACTGTTCGCGACGTACGGCATTTACGTCGCGATGACCGAAGGCGTCGAAAAGGCGCTGGTGTCCGACATCGCGCCGCTCGATCTGCGCGCGACGTTGATCGGCTTGCATGCGACGTTCACCGGCATCGGCTTGCTGCCCGCGTCGATTCTTGCCGGGTTCTTGTGGAACGCGTTCGGTCCGCCGGCGACGTTTTATTTTGGCGGCGGCATGGGCGCGCTCGCGGCGATTGCATTATGGTTGCTGATTTAATGGGACGCCGACTGCCGCGGACGCGCACGGAAAAAAGAAATATCCGCGTTCGTCTGCGTCCGCCTGCGTCCTTTATGGAGTGCTGAAATGACAACTCGCTTCATCCTGGTTCGACACGGACAGACGGAATGGAATCGCGGCGCGGAACGATTCCGCGGACGCGCCGACCTAGCGCTGAACGAGACCGGTCTCGAGCAAGCGAATAAGGTAGCAGCGCGTCTGGCGAAGGAAAATATCGCCGCGGTGTACGCCAGTCCGCTCAAGCGGACGATGCAGACGGCGCAGCGCATTGCTGCCGCGCACCAACTCCAAGTCGTCGAGCACTCTGGTTTGCTCGACATCGACTTTGGCGCGTTGGAAGGGATGACCGTGGAGGAAGCGCGGTTGGCGTTTCCCGACGTGATCGACAAATGGCTGACCGCGCCCAGCCGCGTGAAATTCCCAAAGGGCGGTTCGCTCAAAGCCGTGCGCGGGCGCATCGAGAACCTGTTCACCGATCTCGTGCCCAAGCACCCCGGCGAAACCATTGTCCTGGTCTCACACAAGGTCGTCTGCGGCGCGATGTTGTGTTATGTGCTCGGTTTGCCGGCGGATGCGCTGTGGCGCATCCAGCAGGACACCGGCTGCGTCAACGTGTTCGAAAAGCGCGAAGATCAGTGGGTGGTGACGCTGATGAATGACACCAGTCATTTGTGATTTTCGATTTGCGGTTTAAGATCCCTCGGGAGGGCTGTTTGCAATCGGCAATCGAAAATCAAAAATCGAGAATGATTTTGACTCTCGACATCGGCACCTCGTCCACCCGCGTGATGCTATTCGACGAACGCGCGCGCGCGGTGCTAGGCATCGAGTCGCAAATCAAGTACGAGATGCGCACCACGCCGGACGGCGGCGTGGAAGCGGACGCGGATGAGCGGCTCGATGACGCCGAGCGCGCGATTGATCAAGTGCTCGCGCGCGCAGGACAAGTGAACATCGCCGCGGTCGCGTCCGATTCGCTCGTCTCGAACATTCTCGGCGTGGACGAAAACGGGCACGCGGTCACGCCGGCGTACACGTATGCCGATTCGCGCGGCGCGCGCGAGGTCGATGAACTGCGAGCGCGCCTCGATGAAGAGACAACCCATCAACGCGTCGGCGTGCTCTTCCATACGAGCTATGTGCCGGCACGGCTTTTGTGGCTCGCGCGCGAGCGTGCGGAAATATTCCAGCGGGCCAAGTATTGGATGTCACTCGGCGAATATTTTTTGTTCCGTTGGACGGGCGCGCGCGCGTGCAGTTATTCGGTCGCGTCGTGGAGCGGGCTGCTGAATCGGCAAAAGTTGGATTGGGACGCCGACCTGCTCGCCCAACTACCGATCGCGCGTGACCAGCTCTCGCCGCTGGTCGATCACGACACGCCGGTCGGCGCACTGCGCGCAAAGTACGCCGCGCGCTGGCAGACGCTCCGTTCGGCAAAATGGTTTCCGACGATGGGCGACGGCGCGGCGGCGAACGTCGGCAGCGGCTGCATCGATGCGACACGCATCGCATTGACGGTTGGTACGAGCAGCGCAATGCGGGTCGTCATCCCCTCCCCCCTCGCTGACGGGAGAGGGGATGAGGGGCAAGTTCCTTACGGCTTGTGGTCGTACCGCGTCACGCGCGACCTTGAACTGATCGGCGGCGCGCTCAGCGAAGGCGGCAACTTGCACGAGTGGATGTTGAAGACGCTGCGGCTCGACGATGTGCCGGACTTGGAGCGCGCGCTGGGCGCGCTTGCGCCGGCCGCGCACGGGCTAACCGTGTTGCCGTTTCTCGCCGGCGAGCGCGCGCCAAACTGGAACGCGGACGCGCGCGCGGCAATCAGCGGCATCGGGCTGAACACGCAGCCCATCGACATCCTGCGCGCTGGGCTGGAGGCGATCGCGTACCGGCTTGGCTTGATCTTCGGCTTGCTGCGCGGCGTCGCGCCGGAGGCGCGCCAAGTGATCGCGAGCGGCGGCGCGCTGATGAAATCGCCGACGTGGATTCAGATCATCGCGGACACGCTCGGCGTGTCAGTGATCGCCTCGGCGGAGCGGGAAGCGACGAGCCGCGGCGCCGCGCTGCTCGCGCTCAAGGCGCTGGGTGTTATAGATTCGTTAGAAGATTTGCCGGCGGCGCTGGGGACTCGTTACAAACCCGATGCGGCGCGGCATGAAATCTACGCGCGCGCGAGCGAACGGCAAGAAAAGTTGTATAATGCAGTGGTGAAAAAAGCGGAGGCGTAATCCGTCGTGACACATTCGACATTCCTAATCTGCATTTTGGAGTACACTCGTGATCACCCACCTGCCTAACCACCCAACCACCCAATCCCTCGACCAACTCTGCATCAACACGATTCGCTTTCTCTCAGTGGACGCGATTCAGAAAGCGAACAGCGGACACCCCGGCTTGCCGATGGGCGCTGCGCCAATGGCGTATGTCCTGTGGACGCGCTACCTCAAGCACAACCCGGCAAATCCAAACTGGTTCGACCGCGACCGCTTCGTCCTCTCCGGCGGGCACGGCTCGATGTTGCTCTACGCGCTCTTGCATCTCACCGGCTACGATCTGCCGCTCGAACAAATTCAGCAATTCCGCCAGTGGGAGAGCATGACGCCGGGACACCCGGAACGCGGCGTCGCGCCCGGCGTCGAGACGACGACCGGACCACTCGGACAAGGGTTCGGCAACGGCGTCGGCATGGCGATCGCAGAAGCATTCCTCGCCGCGCGCTACAATCGCCCCGGGCACGAAATCGTCAACCATTATACGTACGGCATCGTCAGCGACGGCGATCTGATGGAAGGCGTGGGCGCGGAAGCCGCGTCGCTCGCCGGGCACCTCAAACTCGGCAAGCTGATCTATCTGTACGACAACAACTATATCTCGCTCGCCGGCACGACTTCGCTTTCGTACACCGAAGACCGCGCGGCGCGATTCGCGGCGTATGGCTGGCACGTACAGACGGTGGACGACGGCAACGACCTCGACGCGATCGATCGCGCGCTGCGCGCGGCGCGTGCCGAAACCGCGCGTCCATCGATCATCATGGTGCGCACGATCATCGGTTACGGCGCGCCGCACAAGCAGAATACGTTCGGCGTGCACGGCTCGCCGCTGGGACCCGACGAAGTAAAAGCCGCGAAGGAAAATCTCGGCTGGGTTCTCGATCCGCCCTTCTATATTCCTGGCGAAGCGCTCGAACATTTCCGCGCCGCGCTCGATCACGGCAAGCGCGCCGAGGCAGAGTGGAACGCAAAATTCGCGGCGTACGAAAAAGCGTTTCCCGATCTCGCGCGCGAATTCCAGCAAGCGATGCGCGGCGAACTGCCGGCGGGCTGGGACGCGGCTGTTCCCTCGTTCCCGGTCGACGCGAAAGGAATGTCGACGCGCGTGGCGTCCGGCAAAACACTGAACGCGCTCGCGCCCAAGATTCCAACGCTCATCGGTGGCTCGGCGGACTTGAACCCGTCAACCGAAACGGCGATGAAAGGGCTGGGCGATTTCCAGCCGCCGGATTTCGATGCCAGCCAAGCGCAAGGGCTGGTCGGCGGCGGCGCGAATTACGCGGGGCGCAATCTGCATTTCGGCGTGCGCGAGCACGCGATGGGCGCGATCGCGAACGGGCTGGCAGTGCATGGCGGCATCCTGCCGTTCACCGCGACGTTCCTCACGTTCTCCGATTACATGCGCGGTTCGATGCGCCTCGCCGCGATCATGGATGCGCACGTGATTTTCGTTTTCACGCACGATAGCATCGGCTTGGGCGAGGACGGACCCACGCATCAGCCCATTGAGCATTTCGCCGCGCTGCGCGCGATTCCGCATCTCACCGTCATCCGCCCCGCCGATGCAAACGAAGCCGCGGTTGCCTGGCGCGTCGCGATCGAAGCGAAGGGACCGGTCGCGCTCGTCTTCACGCGGCAGAATGTGCCGATTCTGGATCGCGCGCAATACGCGTCTGCCGATGGCTTGCGCCGCGGCGCGTACACTCTCGCCGAAGCAGCGAACGGCAGACCGGCTGTCATTCTGATCGCGAGCGGCTCGGAAGTGCAGTTGATCGTCGGCGCGCAAAAGAAATTACAGGAGCAAGGCATCGCCACGCGCATCGTCTCGATGCCATCGTGGGAACTGTTCGACGCGCAGCCGCAGGAATACCGCGACGCGGTGCTGCCGCCGGCGGTGCGTGCGCGGCTCGCGGTCGAAGCCGGCGTGCCACAGGGCTGGCACAAGTACGTCGGCAGCGACGGCGACGTGATCGGCTTGGATCGATTTGGCGCGTCCGCGCCGTATCAGGTGATCTTCGAGAAACTGGGGTTCACCGTGGACAATGTCGTTGCGCGCGCGAAAAAGCTGCTGGTGACCAGTAAATAGCGAGACCGTAGAACAGTGAACAGACGGTTCTACGGTCCTATCCGCCCACTCGACATACTGGCGTCCAAGGAGAGTAGGATGATCTACGAACTGCGCATCTATCACGCCATGCCGGGAAAACTGCCCGCGCTGCTCAATCGTTTCGAGACGTCGACACTGAAACTCTGGGAAAAGCACGGCATCCGCCACATCGGTTTCTGGACCACGTACGTGGGGGAGAACAGCAATGATTTGTACTACATTCTAGAGTGGAACGACCTCGGCGAGCGACAGCAAAAGTGGGACGCCTTCCAGAGCGATCCCGCGTGGCTCAAGGTAAAAGCCGAGACCGAAAAAGACGGTGCGCTCTACACGCACATCACGAACCAGATTCTCAAGCCAACGGGTTTTTCAAGATTGAAATGAAAATCAACCGCAGAGAACGCCAAGGGCGCAAAGAATTTTTAATGTTTCCTTTGCAGCCTTTGCGGTTAAAATTGAGGTTGCGATGAACATCGCCATCGGCACCGATCACGGCGGGTTCCCGCTGAAGCAGACCGTGATCGACGAATTGAAAAAACTGGGACACGCGGTCATCGATTGCGGCGCGCGCGCGCTCGATCCCGCAGACGATTACCCGGATTTCGCGCGCGCGGTCGGCACGGCGATCCAGCGCGGCGACGCCGAGCGCGGCATCCTCATTTGCGGCAGCGGCGTCGGTGCCAGTGTGGCGGCGACGAAAATGCGCGGCGTCCGCGCGGCGGTCTGCCACGACACGTACTCGGCGCATCAAGGCGTCGAACACGACAACATCAATGTGCTGTGC
>Ga0272448_1004387_pt1 | contig 16114 bp, 16 predicted proteins | sample YNPCB0191_FD_202220 | JGI IMG/M metagenome (GOLD analysis project Ga0272448, IMG submission 202220) | Hot spring sediment microbial communities from Yellowstone National Park, WY, United States - YNP-CB-019-1 | ecosystem: Environmental > Aquatic > Thermal springs > Hot (42-90C) > Sediment...
GGCGGCTGTGCCTGCTCAACCACAACCGCCCTTTCACACGAATCAGCCCCGATCCCGAGAAAATTGCCGTTGGCACTCCCATGTCTCGATGCGGAAAACCGATAACCAATACCGTAGCCGAAGCAGAAGGTGTTTATCACGTAGTGCCAGTCGGTACGGGCAAACTCGAACGCAACGCCCTCGGTGTTGATCCATTTGCAGTATGGCTCGTCCTGGTTGTAGGCGAGGCCGAACGGCCAAAAATGCACGTTCTCGATCCGACCGATGTCGTAACACTCGTCCACAAACAACCCCCGCCAAATCGGGTACCCTGTCACGTTCCGCACAAGATGCCGCGCCGCACGCACAAGCCGAATTCCCTCGTACGGGTTCAGCAAACAGCAGTCCTGAACCGACACGTTCTCGGTGTTCTCGGAAGCAACACAGGGCGGATATGGCACGGGTGGAACATCAGAGCGCCGCCACTCAGGGTACTCGACAATCACACCCGCCAAACCGGCGTTGTGCCCCGCAAGTTGGATGAATGCCGGTCCGTTTGTCGTCCCACGCCCCGCATAAGCCAGCAAAACCGTTCCCGTGACATTCGTCGCCCCAAGCCGCGCCGGGTTCGGCGCCGACCGAAACACGCCCTGCAACGTCACATTGGCTGGCACACGCAAATTGCCGTTGATCCGATACCTGCCTGCGGGCACTTCGACAACCCCGCCCCCGGCCTGACGCGCTTCATCGAGTGCTTTCTGGAAAGCTGCTGTGCAATCAGCCCGCCCATCGCCAACAGCTCCAGCAGTAACAACATTCCATCTCGGTCCAATCGGCACCCCGGATGCCTCCTGAGCCACAGCAGCCGTCAACAACATCAAACCAAGCGCGATCACAAGATTCATGCCTGTTTTCATACAACAGAAACTCCGCATTCGCGAGCCATGTCCCGCCATCGCAAATCCAAAACCAAATGTCTCGAAATCACTTGACCCGCCACGGATGATCATACGGTCCAATCAAACTCACCGGAATTTCATCAAACAACCGCGCACGAAAAGCCTTTTCCTTGTTCAGGGCGCCGTTCGATTCCAAAGCTCCGGGATTTGTCGGGCCCGCAATCACACCGCTGAGCACAACCCGCGGTACCCCGCCATCCCGAAGAAAAACCTCACCGCATCGCACGAAAATGTTCCGACTCAGGTAATTGACATCCGCCCCGGTTCGCAGATTCGCAAGCTCCGGATACCGCTCCAAATAAAGAGGCGTCTCGGCCTCCTTGAAGAATTGTCCGGCTCGTTCGAGCCACAACTTTTCGCCCCAGCGCGAGAAACTCACGCCTGCAAAACAGTCGAGAAACAGGTTGTTATCGACCAGATTGTCTTTGCCGCCGTGAATCTGAACGCCCCCGAACATGGCCGATCCGCATCTCTCGAACACGTTGCCATATACCACCACCCCCGAAATCATGTCGTCCAATCGCACCCCGGCAGCGCCGGTGTGTGTGCCTCCGCGGATGTCAACCCATCGGTTCCAACGAATCACCACGCCGCGGTAAAGCGGGTTCCCAAACATGTCCACACCGCCCTGATCATCAGATTCTTTGACCACGTCGCGGATGGTGTTGAACTCGATAACATGGTCGTTCCCTTCGATCCGCATCGCCGAAGACGGTATGTCTTCGAACAAATTGTGCGCGATCCGGTTCCCACATCCGTCCATGTGAACAGCCGGTGCATAGGTCCGTTTGAGCCGCGAAATGTTCCGAACAACACAGTTCTCGACGTAGTGCTTTCCCGGTTCGAGAGATTTCCGGTTCCCACCGTCAACTCTCGTGCCGCCGCAACCCATTGTTTCGATCAGACAACCAAATATTCCGTGGTGCCGCCCGCCTTTGATCACAATCCCGTCGCCGCCCATTTGCCTGATGACGCACCCCGCCACCAAACAATCCGCACCGCCAGAGATGTGGACCGCATCGCCCCTACCCTCCTGCAAAGCAAGACCAATTACGACGACGTGTTTGGCGTCCTTCAGCTCGACAAACGGCTGATCGAAAACGCTCAGCACCACCTCCGCTGTTTCCGGTCGGACATTCTCCGGCGGCAGCCAGTAAACAAACCCGGTTCTGCGATCAAGATACCACTCGCAAGGTTGATCCAACTCCCTGAGCACGTTCACAGCATAATAGCGCTGGTCCTTGCGGTAACCGTAATTCGAGTACGGCTCCGCAAGAACGAAACTCCTCTGGCCCGGATCGATTGACGCCACTTTCTGGTATTCTTCGTACCAGTCCCAAAACCAGTACCCATAAAGGCGCACATCAGGCTCGTCCAGCCAGCTCAAAGGCCTTTCTTCGACAAACCGGAACCGCCCGTCTTTGCAGCCCTTGATTGTCCCCCACACACTAAAGGTGTTCGTCCCAAGAATATCACCCGTCTTAACGAACCCGTCGTTCGGCCACCTTGCCAGCACTTGCGGAATGCCATTCACAAAAAGCTCCGGTCGCTTGCGCAACTGCGTCGCATCACCAAAATCACGCAGACCAAGAACGTTCAGATCCGCTTCCAACACCGAATCCGCCACACCCGGCGAAAGACGACCCTTGACAGCCGCATCGCTGATTGGTCGCCAGTGCCTGACATGAATTCCGCCCCGCAACCTTGCCGAAACCCCAACCTTGCCCTGATAAACGATCGGCGCATCGACCGAACCGGAATCTTCATCCGTCAATGTGAACGTGCGCTCAATCCGATAATCCCCCGGCTCGATCACCACCGTTATACCGCCCTTTGGGAGCGCGCCATGATTGTTGTTTTTTACCGCCCTTATCGCTGCGCGCGCACGTTCGAGCGTGGCGAACGGACCTTTTTCCGAGCCATCGTTTGCGTCCGACCCTTGCGGGGCAACGTGGAAAGTCATCGCAGGCACCGGCAGCTTGGGCAAATCAGTCTGCCGGGCAACCATCGAAAAACCTGCAACAGCCCCGCCCGAGCTCTTCGCAGTCGCAAGATGCCATTCGGCTTGTTCTCGATGAAACCTTGGCAGGCTCGAATCCGACGTCTGCCTTTTCCAAACGGCGACAGCAGTTTCAACATCGCCTTTTGCGAGCGCTGTCTTCGCAAGCCCAACGTATGCCATCGCCCGCACAAACGGCAGCAGATTGGTCGAGTTGAGGACGGATTCGAATCCTGCCCGGGCATCGTCAAACCGGTTCTCTGCGTATGCTGCTGCGGCCCGATCAATTGCCGGACAACACGAAACAGGCTCCTTGTCTTTGGGCGGCGACAGTGGCTCGCCACCAACACCGGTTGCACTCAAAAACACCGCTGCCAAAATGGCCCCTTTACCGACCAAATCGATTCTAGTCATAAACACCAAGTTCTACCGTCCCTGCCGGTCTGTAAATCCTCACCGGCAAAGTCACACTGACCGGCAGCCAAAGTACACCCGGACCGGCATAACTGCGCGATTTCCGCGACAGCATGCCTGCGACTCTTTGTGCAGTCGAGCAACATCGCCCTGCGATTCTCAAACCGGTGCCGAAAAGCCGGCCCGATTTCAAATCTGCAACTTGCGCTTGCTTTTGCGAAGCGCTGGTGGTACTTATCTCCACTGTGCTTGCGGGTGTGGTTCAATGGTAGAACGCGGGCTTCCCAAGCCTGAGACGAGGGTTCGATTCCCTTCACCCGCTCCAAGAAGCACAAAACCCAGTACGTAAAGGATTTAGATAGTTTCATCTCTCTTCAAAATGGCTTACTGCTAACGCCCACTGCTAACACTTCGCGCGAAGTCAAGGGTGTTTGAGGATGTCCCGAGCGTGCAGTAGACGTTGCCGTGGTCAATCGTTTGGCTTCGGCTTCACCTTCTGCGTTATCAAGCCTTCTGCGAGACTCGGAGGCAGTGCCAGTCCGTCGGATAGTATCGGAATACAGGCTGCGACCTCGACCGCCAATTGCATCTGTTGAGAATTCCGGGCGGAGTTTCGCAAGGGTCGAGATGACAAGGGCTGGTCTGGTCCTCCGGCTACAGCCGAAACCGGGTGCATTGTGATGCCCAAAGCCTCCCCGAAAACTTGTTGCTGTTCCAAGTCAAAGGCAAGGACAAACCTCGACATTGCATTCGGCCAGGTGACCACGCCGCAGTGGTTTCGCCCGAACAAGATAGTGTGGTGGTCGTGTTTGACGGAATAGCAGGAGGGTGGTGTACTCTACTGGGCGCGCTAAAAATGGCGCAGGTCATACTATGGCAAAAGTGCTCGGGGAATCTGGGCGGTACGTGGCAAACGAGTCGGCGAAGAATGCGCGAAGGCAGTTCCTGGTCGCGTTTGTATGTGTGTGGATTGCCTCGATGGTTGGCGGTTTCATGTCCGGCTACTTCCTGAGAGCCAAGACTGCCCCGCTCACGTCGGTCCTCGTACTTGTGGCCGCCAGCATTTTCGTGTGGCTGGTCTATCGGGTTGGAGCCAGGCGCATGGACGAGTTCGAGAAAGCCAGAATCAGCTTCAGGAAAGGCGCGACCGGCGAAGCTGCCGTTGCCCGAATTCTCTCTGATTTCCCTGAGGATTACCACGTGATCAACGACCTCTCAACCCCATTCGGTAATCTCGACCATGTAGTGATCGGGCCGACTGGCGTCTATGTCATCGAGACAAAGAACTGGAAAGGTGTTATCACCTCGGACGGCAAGGGAGACTTGCTGCTCAATGGCAAGCCGCCAAATAAACCTTGCGTGAGACCACTGGTCGCGCGCGTGATGGACGTTCGAGAGAAAGTGGCCGCGCTGTACAGCGCGAGAGGTCCCGTCAATGAACCGCTGCCATTCTTCAATGCCGTGTTGGTGTTTCCTTCAGCCAAAGTCGAAGCCCAATGGCGCACCACCGGGAGCGCAGACTGTGTCAGCGACGAGCGACTTTGGGATTACATTGTTGGAAACAAGAAGGGAACTCCACTGAGCCGGTCGCAGATCGAGGGCCTTGCTCGGGCATTCCTGGCTCTGGCAACGATGGACAGAAAATTCAAGGCCCAAGAGGGCTCTCCGGCTTCGAAGACTGACGCGGGGGGACGATGACGCGACATCAATCATGACCACCCAATCGCTGATTGTTGACCTGTTTGCACTGTTCGTAAAACATGGTGCCCGGTATGAGTCTGTCAGGTGGGAGCAGAAGATGATATGTCTGACACCGCGAAACGAATGATTACGCAACCGAGGAACGAACGCGACGCTTTGAACCGGCACGGCGTTTTCTTTAAAAAGCGCGTTCTGGATGAAATACGAAGAACGCCAGGAATGGGAGTGTTTGCAGAAGAGTTTGGTGTAGCTTTCAACGAGCCTGTGGCGATTGACGTGATCGCAGTGGACAAGCGCGAAGACCGCCAACTGATCTTCGTGTTCGAGTGCAAGCGCGCATACACCAGACAGAAGCAGTGGGTATTCTTCCAAGATGTTAGTCCGGAATTCCGACTATGCAGGGTGGTGTCGTCGCATAGCCACTTTGGCCACTACATCTGCGGAACTCAACTGGAGAGGAATCCGGCGGTTTGTTCGGAAGGATATGAACTGGTCGTCGATGGCGAAACCGTCAAGGCCGACCAGCAGCCGGTCTATGAAGCAGCGAACCAGCTCTGCAAAGGGTTTCTGGGCTTTGTCAGCATGCGGAGAAAACAGAAGATTACTTGCTCTTCTGGCCCAAGCGGGCCCTTGGAGTGCATTTTTCCTGTCTTGGTTACGACCGCTGAGTTGCGAGTGGCACATTTCGACGTTTCAAAGATTTCTCTGGCAACCGGTAATCTTGATGGTGAGCTGCAACTCGGCTCCTGTGATTGGCTGGTCCTGAAACACCCTTTTTCGGTAGTTGAGAGCGATGGGGCTTCCGATTTCCGGGACGATCTGCAGAGCACTCAGGACTCGAGGCACTTGTCCCAAATGCACCGAGAGAGCATTCTGGTGGTCAACTCGAGCGGGCTGCTTAAGCTCTTGGCAAGTGAATTTCGCGATTGGCTCGACGCTCTAAGTCGGAAGTCTCACCGGCCAACGCCCAAGGTGCGCGAATAAGTTCGATCTGATGAAATTTCCGGGTATTGGAAACCCGCGCCCAGAGCGGAGAATTTTGATTCTCCAGAGTTAATGCCGGGGTCTGTGAGTTTGGGGATTTCGCCGAGGCGTATCCCAACGCACTGTCGAGTGTTTCCATCTTCCTTGAATGGGGCGCGGGTTTCCTGAAGCCCGCATATTTCTCCGGGGCGCCGCAGCCAAAGCGCGACAGGAGCGCGGTTTCCAGGCCAGCATCCTGAACTGGAGCGTCGAGGAAGCCCGGAACCGCCCGCGCCAGCCGAATACCCTCGCTCATCTGCCGTTCGACAGACCGACCGAGATCGAGAATACCCTGCCGCTCTACGAAGGCCAACTGGCCAACCGCTACGACCACAGAGCGCGGACCTACACAGACTACCGCGGTCACAACAAACACGGTCGCTACAAGTTCAAGGAGGACTGTCTGGCGGCCTCCGACCGCGAATGGTGAATGGCGAATTGCGGGCAGTGAACCGCCGTCCCTTCCTTGCATTTCTGGAGTTGACATCCTGAAATGCAAGGACGCGATTCAGGCATGATTGAACGGCCAAGCGTGTATGGGAAGTTGAAAACGGCGCTGGAGGAGAATCCAATCGCCGCGCTTCTGGGGCCGCGCCAGTGCGGCAAGACCACCCTGGCCCGTCACCTGGCGCAAGAAACCCGGGAGGCAAGCGATAGGGGGCCGAGTTCAAGCGCGCCGACGCGCCGGTGATGACCAAGTCACTGCACATCGCGCTCGAGGATTTGAAGCTGGATCGGGCTTGGATCGTGTATCCCGGCACGGAGAACTACATTGTATAACTATATTGAGAAATCGATCATTCTTACAAAGAATTTCAGACTGCGAGTCTGCTCAGTTTGTCAGTATCGGCTTCTCTGGCAGCGAGTAGTGCGGTCACCACAGTGCGGCCTTTGGAGCATAATATTGAACAATCTGCGCGGGAATCGCAGATCAGCGTGTCGTTCGAGGCTTTTGCGTTCGAAGTATTCGGCCACTGATCCCACTGGCATCTGCCCATTTGGCAACGAAGTCTCCCCGTTCAGCGCGGCGTGACAGAACGCCAAGCCTGCAACGAAAAGCCTCTGTCTCGCCGCGATCATTCGGTTGCGGCTGCGCCGAGCTGAGCTCGGTCCCGCAGCCGTGAGATCACTTTCTCTACCTCCGTCAGCTCGATCATGCAACGTTGCTAACAAGCCGGCACAGGAAAAACGTCTTCGGGCAGTACAGCGTTCCTGATCGCCCGCTTCCAACCGCGCGCTCCCCTCGACGCTAACGCCCGAGTGCTTCCAAGAACACATATTGGCCACCTCCTCCTGGCCCTGCTTGCCAGCAGGCACGTCTTGCCCTCAGCCAATAGCAGCGCGATGCCGTTTTGTTACAAGGGCTTGACTTACCAACTGGGAATTCTGTAACAAATGCTGCATGGCGCGTTCTTCGACGACTTACTCGGGCAAGTGGCGGAGCGGCAAGACAACAGTTGTCCGTGTACCAGTGGCTTTAGCAACTCAGGTGCTTGACTATGCACGGGAGCTGGACGCTCGCGCCGATGCTTTGAAGGAGTCCGAAACGCACTACCGCACCGCGGCAGACGTGGATTTGGATAGGCCGGTTAACGTCGCCTCAGTCCCCCAACGCTCACCTTTTCGGTATCCTGGTGGGAAGACCTGGCTGGTTCCGTATGTTCGTACATGGCTTTCCAGTCTGTCACCAAAGCCGCGTGTCTTGATCGAACCCTTCGCGGGTGGCGGGATTGTAGGGTTGACCGCCGCATTCGAAAAACTGGCTGAACACGTCGTCTTGGTGGAGAAAGATGCCGATGTGGCTTCTGTATGGCACGCAATACTCGGCGGCCAAGCCGACTGGCTGGCCCGGCAGATCGAGCAGTTTGATTTAACCCCGCAGAGAGTGCGCGAAGTGTTGGGCAAACAACCTCAAACCCAACGCGAGCGCGCGTTCGCAACAATATTGCGCAATCGTGTCCAACGAGGCGGGATTATGGCCCCGGGCGGTTCCTTGATGAAAAACGGTGAGAACGGGCGCGGTCTCCGTTCGCGCTGGTATCCTGAAACGCTCGCGAAGCGCATCCGGACAATTGCGGCAATCCGGAATCGCATTACTTTCATCCAGGGAGACGGTTTGGAGGTAATTGCCGCTTACGCGGACGACGAGGGTGCGGCGTTTTTCGTTGACCCCCCTTACACCGTGGCCGCACGGCGCCTTTACCAGCATTGGGAAGTGGACCACCGGAAGCTGTTCGCTTTGCTCCGGAACACCAGCGGGAACGTGTTGCTCACCTACGACAACACACGTGAAATCGTCGCCCTTGCGGAGGAGTTTCGGTTTGAAACACGGGCCGTTGCCATGAAGAACACCCACCACGCCCGCATGACCGAGCTGCTGATCGCCAAAGACCTTACTTGGCTTCGAGACGCGCAAGCTTATGGCGTATGGCTTGCTCGAACTGCTCAAGGGACACTGGCGTTCCCCCCGTAAGACCTTCGACTGCGTTCTCAAGCGTTGTGAACACGGTGTCATGGCGTTTCAAGATATAACGCCCGTGTATGGGACCCTCAAAATCGACGATGAACCAGATGATGTCTGCGTTCGACAAGTCGTTACTACGTCGCATTTCCCCCAGTGCTTCCCAAAAAGCCCGGTCAACCACAACGGCCATTTTCTTCCCCCAGCGCCTCAGCGTAGGAACTTTGGTTTGGAGCTGAGGCATCAACCGCTTGGGACCGGATGAGCGAAAGTCGGGTCTCCGTTGTCTGGGTGGCATGGGAATGCCCGGACCGTGCCACTGCCGCATAATCGCAAAATCATGTTCGAACTTGGCACCGGAGAAATAGACCGCCTGCATCTCCAAGGTACACCAGTTCAACTGCGTTCCTTCAAGCTTCACAAGGACGTTGTCAATACGTCCGACTTCGTCTTGATCATCCCGTTGCTCGCCCGATTGGGACCGCAGAAAAGAGATTTCTGCGACCACTTTCGGCTCCGTTGTGCCCAAAAGAGTTTCACCAACCCACGAAAACACCCGACCGCCCTCAAAGAAGCGACTGGGACACGTGGTGACCGGTGACCCTACAACTTGGACCTCACCAGCCGCGTCAAGACGGTACAATCCGAGCGAGCAAGCTCCACCTTTCTTGTGAAATGCCACCCGTTTTGGCTTGAATGGGCAAACTTGGTCACGGTTCGGCGTCATCGACAGGCGTTGCACTTCGGCGGGTTGGAGAGCAGCAACTGCCAACCCAAACAGTTCCGCAGCTCCAAAGCGTTTCATTTGCCGGTCGGGGGTTTCAGTGTGCCTTTGCATTCGTGCACTCTATTTGAGGGTGATTTAGGTCGTCAAATGCGAGTTCGCGGGCACAGTTGTTCCAAATCACGGTGTTGGCGCTGTGGTTTACTCTCCGGGTAACCCGGCACAGGCACAGTGTAATCCGCAAGGGCAAAAGATGGTGGGCGACGAAGTCGCCCCGTTCGGCGCGGCGCGGCGGAGCGCCAAGCCTCTAACAAGCGCCATTACCTCGCCGCGACCGTCCGGTTGCCACCGCGCCGCGCTGAGCTGTTGGGCACGTTCAGGGCATAATGAAATTATTCGCCTTTGCGATACGCAGTCTTGCCATTGGTTGCAACTCCGCTACTCACTTAACATCTCTCGTGCAACTACGCGTGTCCGCCATTGTGGCTCGCCCCGACAACAGCTCGCGTTTGATTGTCTCGTACTTCCTCTTAGAGAATTTCAACTCTTCACGCAGCCATTCCTGCGGCACTATTCTCGACAACGACTTTTGCTCTGGCCAGTCGCTTGTCTTTTCAAATACCAAGCTCACAGAGTAACCCAGCCTGTCCGACTTACACCACAGTAAGAGAAGGTCCCGATTGTTCTCCTCGTCAACCAGATACTGGTACTGTAATCGGACACCGAAGGGCGAAAAGTAACCAAAGGCAATTGTATCAATTCCAATCGTGACGGGTTGATACCCACGAAGCGGAGACAGGGTTCCATCCTGTTCCACCAGCTCCGCCACGATGCGGCGCTCTGGAATTCGCTTTAGCTCCAATGTCACGGACCACGCGTCGTCGAATGGATAGTATAGAGCCTGTCCTCAAAAAGCCGATTTTTGAAAGTGCGCCTGAGACAGCACCGCTCGACCTGCGCCGTCTCCGTTTTTCGCAGCGTTTTGCCCTCCCTGCAACCGTCCTTTCGAGTCGTCTTGGCCCACTTGCGCCCCTTTTCGGCCAACAGTTCGACTTCTGAGCCGACACCGATCCTGTGTTTAACTCTCCGGCTGAGTTTCTCTGGCTTAGCTCAAGCTGCTACCGATTGCTTTTGCTCGGCCTGAGCTTGCACCAACCGCGCAAGCACTCAGCGCGGCGCAGCCGCAACCGAATGATCGTGGCGAGATAAACGCGTTTGTTCCAGACTTGGCACTCCACTGCGCCGCGCTGAAAGGGGCGACTTCGTCGCCAAATGGGCAGATGCGAGTGGGATCAGTGGCCGGAAAGTTCGAAGGCAAAAGCCTCGAACGACGCGCTGATCTGCAATTTCCGCGCAGATTATTATGTTATACTCCACTCCAAAGGCCGGACTCTGGTGACAAACTGAGCAAACTCGCAGCCTGAAAATCTTCGCAAAAATGATCGATTTCTCAATATAGTAATCCAACTCACCCTCAGCTCCCGGCCCTCAAAACCTTTCCACCGCACCGGCTGATCCAAAAACCCGTTCTTGAAAATCCCGATCCTGCCCTCGGTTTGCGATCGCCGACGTTGTATCCACCTGAACTTCGCACTTCGGCCTCCGCACTTGACAATTGGCCGCGTCCACGGCGCTGCCGTTCAACGGCGGGTTGGCGGGAACGGAGTCGAAGTGGCCTGTGGGGGCGCGCGGGTCGTCGTGGCAATGATCGATGTTGCCCCCGTGGCGGCTGTCCAGGTCAGTGGGCTGCAGGCGGCCTCGTTGGTGGCGCCCGCGAGGCAGGCCACAGGGGCCGTGACGTCAGCGAGAATGGTCAACGCTTCTCACGGGCCGGATGGTAGCATCGCCGGCGTTGGTATGGGAAACACGCAGCGATGCGCGGAAGGCGCTGTGGCGGGTTCGCTGCCGGCTGGAAACAAGGTCCTGCTTTCTCCCGACACGGCGAACGACAGGCCGGCGGCGGGGCGGGCGACGGGCGTGCGCAATTGTGGCAGAACTTCACCGATGAAAGGAGGCTTCGCCTGCACGCCTCCCCGAAATCATCCAGCGCGACAGCAGTCCAACCCGGTTTCTCGGTCGTCGCGGCGTTGGAGGAAGGTTCCCCCACCAGCCGTGCCAAACTTCCGCGCGGCCAGTCGCTGCCCCGACTGCGGCCTCACTCCTTCAGCGCCCGGATGGAGGCGAAGCAGAGGAGGTTGAGGAAGGAGTTCTTGTCCGGCTCATCCTCCTGCTCAACGTACGACATCGCGGCTTGGGCGTAACCGGCGGCCCGCTTGTCGCCAGCGGCAAACAGGTTGTTTCGGTAGGTCTTGAGTTGCGCCACCAGTTGCCGGCGGCGCTCGGCGGTAAAGATGCCTGCAGTCATCTCGCGCAGCACGGGCTGAATGGCTTCGACAAAGATTCTTGCCTCAGCGGGATCGGGCACCGAGCTGTCAGGCTCGCGCAACTGCGGGAGCACCTTTTCAAGAGCTTCAAACAGGCGCGGCAGCCATGGGGAGAGTTCATCCTTGGAGAGCAACAGGCCGGCGGCGTCTTCACGCTCCAGGAGCTTGGCGGAGTTCCGCTGCATTTCCTCGTAGTTGGCGACGGCGAGGGCTTGCTGGGCCGGATGTGCCTTAAGGACCGCTTCGAGCTTGGCCCATTGGGCGGGATCGGCCTGCTGCTGGGCGACCCAGGCGTCAATCTCGTCCAAGTTCATGCTTTCAAGTTGCGGCAGATCAAGACCGATCTCGCGCAATACCGCCACTTCCAGGGCGCGTTGTTCGGCGGCCCAGGCGTCGTAGCCGTACGAGAACATCTGGAAGAGGAACGGATTGCTTTCGTCGGGCAAGTCCGCAGTGCGGTAGGCGCATTCTTCAATGAGGCAGGCGTCCAGCGGACGGCCGGCCGCCACATACTCGGGCAGACGCAGCAGGAGGTTCATGGCCAATTGGCTCCGGCGGTCCTTGTCAGCCAGGTGAAGAATGGCCGCGCGAACAATCTTCACGAACTGGTCGTCCGTCGCCATGTAGGACGGCTGGCCCACATGCGCGAAGGCGCGCCGCACGTCGTCCGCCGTGAACCGCAGGGGCGCAAACGGCTCCTCGGCAAAGAGCGCCTTGCTGCGCTGCGCGTAAGCCTGGTAGTCATCCGCGAGTTTCTCGAACTCAGCACGGTGCGCCTCCAGCGCCTTGGACGCCGCCTCGATTTCCGATTGCCGTTCCACGCAATCCAGCAACGGTCCGACTTGGTTTAGCAAGCGCTCCAGTTCGTCGCGCTTTTCCTTGGGGGCGGTCGCGGCGTATTCCCGCAGCAGCTCTGCAATGCGACGCGGGTCCAGAGTGGCGGGCGGGAGAGAATCGGATGGCTTCTTCGCCAAGGCTGGGGCGCGTTGCATCGCGCTGCGCCGTTCGTCCTCAGGCAGACAGCAGCGCTTGTATTTCTTGCCGCTGCCACAAGGGCAGGGGTCGTTTCGTCCGGTTCTTTCGTATGCCATCGGTTTGCGTGGACAGAGTGTTCCCGCGAGCCAGTTGCATCTGCTCGCCCGGTGATGCTTCGGCCGCGTGCCAGAATAATACGCGCCCGTGGCCCCCGGGCAAGGCCGATGCGGTTCGATCAGGTGTGGAGCGTGGACCGGTGGGCGTGCACTGGATATGGTGCCAGGCTCGGAGTCCACCAACCTTCGGCAGCCAAGCGACTTCGGGCCAACCCTAGGAACCGCTGCGTCTCCGTAGCGAGGGCCGACGCCACCGTCTGACGTTTTTTTTTGCGTCGGACTCTGTGTCCTGAGCCCTGCGGGTTAACTGCACGGTGACATCAATAAACTCTTGGGCCAACTGTTCGAAGCGCCGGCGATTGGCGATTGCTTCTTCCAAAGCCGGGACATCTTGGGCTGGGATGCGCTGGCTCATGTTCTTGCCCTGCTCCCAAACCTGGTGTTTGAAATAAGGGCCGGTGGAACCGCCACCGGCGGCAGGGCGGTACTCGGCTTTGAGGGAGCCATACTCCATGGTTTGGCACTGGGCCATTTGTTGGAGAATCTGTTCGCGTCGTGCTTGAAGAGTTTCCATGGGGGCAAATATGTCTATGCCATATACATACTTCAATGCCAAAATGCCCCTTTTTCCTCTTCTGGCCAGAAATCTGTCACACACCCTTCGAGACTTTTGGCGTCAAACTGTTAAACCACCGATTCCAACCTCATTTCTGCCGTGGGCGAAGAAGTCGCCCCGTTCAGCGCGGCGCGCCGGAGCGCCAAGCCTCTAACAAGCGCCATTACCTCGCTGCCATGATTCGGTTGCAACCGCGCCGCGCTGTGCTTTTGGGCACGTTCAAAGCGTAATGGAAATATTCGCCCTTCCGATACGCACTGTTGCCATTGACAGTAACCCCAGCATTCGGATTGGCAACCCCCAATATGTCCACATACCCCGGCACAGTCCGACTGCTGTACTGGTTCAAACGATTGGCACTGTACGTGGCGGCTCGGAGCCCTGATCCGTCCTTGTCTCCGCCAACACCGGTGCTCTTCCGGTTGCCAATATCGTCAAAGCTGTATTCGAACTGTTGACCCGCAACCGCAGTCCCATCCGCCCACTACCGTTTCCCTGAGATCACCTGGCCCAACGCATCATACCTGTACTCCCACCAACTGCCGTCTGCCAGTGTCATCTTGGTCCGCTGATTCGTGGAGTTGTAAAACTCGCTGGCAGGCTTAGAGTAGCCGAGCCGGGGGCAGCAGAGGAGATCGAGGTTAAAGCGTTCGCTTGCCATGGAGCCATATCATCACCAAGCGGGCGGTCCTGTTGTCTGCCAAAGTCAAAGCGTTGATGAAATCTAAATTGACCTTATACACGTATGCCCCTGTGTAAGGGCCGTCGGTCACCGACCGCGACCAACCCCATGTGCCCTAACGGTAAGTGGCGCGCCGAACCTCGTTGACGCCATTCTTGGCGGTGGCCGTCTCGACCCGCAGGCTGGTGCGGTAAACCTGGTGTATCGCTAACCCTACCAATCCCCAACCGCCATGGCTTTCGGTCAAGCTCTGGGGGCGGGGTTGTAAGTTAATGGCGCATTGAGGGCATTACGTAACCCAGTTGTTCGGATGACTGTGTTTCGGCAGATCGGACATCAAACTACGGGTCACACGGTACGTGAAGGAAACAGCATGCCAACTACCAAGAAGCCGACAAGAAAAGAGCCGACCGTCGTTGCAACGCCGAGCAGCAGTCTGCCGCGGCCTTCTTGCCGATTCAACTCTAAGAGACTCGCCATGTTCAGACTAAAAGCTAAAACACCACTGCCGAGGAGAATCGCGCATTGCACTGAAGCTTGGTCAAAAGTTGGGGGGCGGTGATGGAGAGCGGCTGCTAGTTCTGCGGCGTCCATTTTTGAGGAAACAAGAGCCAGCAATGAGCATGCGAAAACCCCACACGCCATCCCGCGCATAGCGATGCGATGCAGAGTTGTCGGATGTCGTGGAACAAGCTTCACTTAAACAGGCGTGTAAACTCCGACGAGGGTGGCATTGGCAGTATTGCCGTTCCATCACCCCACCTTGACGAGGCGCCAACACCTGCTATGTGATGCCCCCAATTCACACAGCCGATAACCCTGTAATTTCCGGCCCCTCCGTCTGTGCAGACAGCGCACGTCTCGAAGAATTGATAGAAGGAATGGACCCAATCTGACGGGTGGTACCAGCGGAAGCCTGGGGCATCGACCATGTCAGCAACCCCACTAGCAAAAGCGTGCTGGTGCGGGTACCATGGCGTGTTTGCTGCATCTGTGTCCAAGAACCATTCTCCAGATGGGCCGAAGGGGTGGAGCCAGTGTGCAAGGCTACCCCCTAGGTCAAGCGCGATTTGGGCAAATTCTGGTGACTCGCAGTTACGCTTGCCACACTCGGTGCGCCCCGATGTGAAGCGAATCGCCACCTTTGTGTACCAGTGGTGCGGCTCGAAAGTTACGTTGAAGAGATCCTCACTTGCCCTCAGCAGGCCTGCAATGTCAAAGCCATTTAGCGGATCCTCGTTAGCGAAACAGTAGTCCCCGCTGCCGGCTCTTTGTACGATTGGATCTCTGCTCAACCACCGTCCTGTGCTCGGATTGTAATACCTGTAACCGTAGTAGAAGAACCCAGACTCGGTGTCGGTGTACTTGGCCGAGAAACGAAGCGGGTTCAGTTTGGACAGCGGGCCTGAGGACCGGATCGGTTCGGCGAACGGACCGTATTCGTATCGGGCACAGACATTGCCGTTGGCTGCGTCGATCAGAGCTGTGACGTTCCCGTTGCCGTCGTAGGCAACGAAGGCGTTTGTGGTGGAAGTGTCGTAGTATGTCAGTTTCAGCAATCCGCCGACACCGCCGGCGCCCTGCATCGAACCACTCAAATCCCTGCCCCAGACATACGTCCGAACCCGCGCGTTGCCTGCGTTGGCGTTCAGCTCGGCAACAAGATTCCAGCCGTCGTACAGGCAAATCGCGTCGGCATGTTCCTGCCAGCCGTTGTTGTACGTGTAAAACTGTTTCCGTATCCGCCGGCCCTGATGATCGTACTCGAACACCAGTTTCTGTCGCGCACCTGTCGGACTGTCGCTGTCCCGAATCATCTGTACCAGCCGATTCTCACCGTCCCAACTGTATGTCCAGCGACCATCAGAGGTCAAGTTCCCGTCGGCATCGTTGTACGTCCAGGTGGTCGTGATCTCCTTACAGGTGGCCGTACAAGTACGTGTTGACGGTGGATGAACCGTCCGGGTCCTGTTCTTTCCAGAGCTGGCCCAGGTTGTTGCATAATGACTGCCGGTATGGATACGGATCAGATTGCGCGGCAAATACGGTTTTGAACGCGCAGCTATGGGGACAGACACGGT
>Ga0272448_1004390_pt1 | contig 16108 bp, 7 predicted proteins | sample YNPCB0191_FD_202220 | JGI IMG/M metagenome (GOLD analysis project Ga0272448, IMG submission 202220) | Hot spring sediment microbial communities from Yellowstone National Park, WY, United States - YNP-CB-019-1 | ecosystem: Environmental > Aquatic > Thermal springs > Hot (42-90C) > Sediment...
CAGATTAATAAGAATTGTTAAGGTTAATAATTATTAACAGGTTAATAAGAATTGTTAAGATTAATAATTCTTAACAGGTTAATAATAATTATTAAGGTTAATTCTTCTTAACAGATTAATAAGAATTCTTAACAGATTAATAAGAATTCTTAACAGATTAATAAGAATTCTTAACAGATTAATAAGAATTGTTAAGGTTAATAATTATTAACAGGTTAATAAGAATTGTTAAGATTAATAATTCTTAACAGGTTAATAATAATTATTAAGGTTAATTCTTCTTAACAGATTAATAAGAATTATTAAGGTTAATTCTTGTTAACAGATTAAGAATAATTCTTAAGGTTAATTCTTGTTAACAGATTAATAAGAATAATTATTCTTATTAATTATTAAGGTTAATTCCTTTTAACAGATTAATAAGAATAATTATTCTTAACAGGTTAATAAGAATAATTATTCTTAACAGGTTAATAAGAATAATTATTAAGGTTAATTCTTCTTAACAGATTAATAAGAATAATTATTAAGAATAATTATTCTTAACAGATTAAGAAGAATTGTTAAGGTTAATAATTTTTAACAGATTAAGGAGAATTGTTAAGGTTAATAATTATTAACAGATTAAGGAGAATTGTTAAGGTTAAGAATAATTGTTAAGGTTAATTATTTTTAACAGGTTAATAATTCTTAACAGATTAAAAAGATAATTATTCTTAACAGATTAAAAAGATAATAATTCTTAACAGATTAATAAGAATAATTATTCTTAACAGATTAATAAGAATAATTCTTAACAGATTAATAAGAATAATTCTTAACAGATTAATAAGAATAATTATTCTTAACAGATTAATAAGAATAATTCTTAACAGATTAATAAGAATAATTCTTAACAAATTAATAAGAATAATTATTCTTAACAGATTAATAAGAATAATTCTTAACAGATTAATAAGAATAATTCTTAACAGATTAATAAGAATAATTCTTAACAGATTAATAAGAATTGTTAAGGTTAATAAGAATTGTTAAGGTTAATTATTTTTAACAGGTTAATAAGAATTGTTAAGGTTAATAATTGTTAACAGATTAAGGAGAATTGTTGAGGTTAAATCTTGTTAACAGATTAATAAGAATTATTAAGGTTAATTCTTGTTAACAGGTTAATAAGAATTGTTAAGGTTAATTATTTTTAACAGGTTAATAAGAATTGTTAAGGTTAATAATTGTTAAGGTTAATAATTTTTAACAGGTTAATAAGAATTGTTAAGGTTAATAATTGTTAACAGATTAAGGAGAATTGTTGAGGTTAAATCTTGTTAACAGATTAATAAGAATTATTAAGGTTAATTCTTCTTAACAGATTAAAAAGAATTGTTAAAGTTAATTCTTGTTAACAGATTAATAAGAATTATTAACCTTAATAATTCTTAACAGATTAATAAGAATTATTAATCTGTTAAGAATTATTAACCTTAATAATTCTTAACAGATTAATAAGAATTATTAACCTTAATAATTCTCAACAGGTTAATTCTTGTTAACAGATTAAGGAGAATTATTAAGGTTAATTCTTGTTAACAGATTAATAAGAATAATTATTAAAGATAATTCTTCTTAACAGATTAATAAGAATAATTCATGTTAACAGATTAATAAGAATAATTCATGTTAACAGATTAATAAGAATAATTCATGTTAACAGATTAATAAGAATTATTAAGGATAATTCTTGTTAACAGATTAAGAAGAATTATTAACCTTAATTCTTGTTAACAGGTTAATGATAATTATTAAGGTTAATAATTATTAACAGATTAAGAAGAATTATTAACCTTAATTCTTGTTAACAGATTAAGAAGAATTATTAACCTTAATAATTATTGTTAACAGATTAAGAAGAATTATTAAGGTTAATTCTTGTTAATAGATTAAGAAGAATTGTTAATAGATTAAAAAGAATTGTTAAAGTTAATTCTTGTTAACAGATTAAGGAGAATTGTTAAGATTAATTCTTGTTAACTGATTAAGGAGAATTATTAAGAATAATTATTAAGGTTAATTATTGTTAACAAATTAAGAAGAATTGTTGAGGTTAATTCTTCTTAATCTATTAACAAGAATTGTTAAAGTTAATTCTTGTTAACAGATTAAGGAGAATTGTTGAGATTAATTCTTGTTAACAGATTAAAGAGAATTGTTAAGGTTAATTCTCCTTAACAGATTAAAAAGAATTGTTAAAGTTAATTCTTCTCAACAGATTAAGGAGAATTGTTGAGGTTAATTCTTGTTAACAGATTAATAATTCTCAACAGATTAAGGAGAATTGTTAAGGTTAATTTTTGTTAACAGATTAATAAGAATTATTAACCTTAATAATTCTCAACGGATTAAGGAGAATTGTTAAGGTTAATTCTTGTTAACAGATTAATAAGAATTATTAACCTTAATAATTCTTAACAGATTAAGGTTAATTCTTGTTAACAGATTAATAAGAATTATTAACATGTTAAGAAGAATTGTTCAGATTAAGAAGAATTGTTAAGATTAAGAATAATTGTTAAGGTTAATTCTTGATAACAGATTAAGAAGAATTCTTAAGATTAAGGTTACTTCTTATTAACAGATTAAGAAGAATTGTTAAGGTTAATTCTTGTTAACAGATTAAGAAGAATTATTAAGGTTAATTCTTGTTAACAGATTAAGGAGAATTATTAAGATTAATAAGAATTGTTAAGGTTAATTTTTGTTAACAGATTAATAAGAATTATTAAGATTAAGAAGAATTGTTAAGGTTATTTCTTGTTAACAGATTAAGAAGAATTATTAAGGTTAATTTTTGTTAACAGATTAAGAAGAATTGTTGAGATTAATAAGAATTGTTAAGGTTAATTATTTTTGAAGTTATTTCTTGTTAACGGGTTAATAAGAAATATTAAGGTTAATAATTTTAACAGATTAAGAATAATTATTAACCTTAATAATTATTAACAGATTAAGGTTATTTCTTGTTAACATATTAAGAAGAATTATTAAGGTTAAGTCTTGTTAACAGATTAAGGTTATTTCTTGTTAACAGATTAGGAAGAATTATTAAGGTTATTTCTTGTTAACAGATTAACAAGAATTGTTAAGGTTAATTCTTGTTAACAGATTAAGGTTAATTTTTGTTAACAGATTAACAATAATTCTTAAGGTTAACAATTGTTAACAGATTAAGAAGAATTCTTAAGGTTACTTCTTGTTAACAGATTAAGGTTAACTCTTTTTTACAGATTAAGAATACTTATTAAGGTTAATAATAATTATTAAGGTTAATTCTTCTTAACAGATTAAGGAGAATTATTAAGGTTAATTCTTCTTAACAGATTAAGGAGAATTGTTAAGGTTGATTTTTGTTAACAGATTAAGAAGAATTATTAAGATTAATGATTCTTAACGGATTAAGGAGAATTATTAAGATTAATTAGAATTATTAAGATTAATGATTCTTAACAGATTAATAAGAATTATTAAGGTTAAGAAGAATTATTAAGATTAAGAAGAATTATTAAGGTTAAGAAGAATTATTAAGATTAATAAGAATTATTAATGTTAAGAAGAATTATTAAGATTAATAAGAATTATTAAGGTTAAGAAGAATTATTAAGATTAATGATTCTTAACAGATTAATGATTCTTAACAGATTAATAATAATTATTAAGATTAATGATTCTTAACAGATTAATGATTCTTAACAGATTAATAATAATTATTAAGATTAATAATAATTATTAAGGTTAATAATTGTTAACAGATTAATAATAATTATTAAGATTAAGAATAATTATTAAGGTTAATAATTGTTAACAGATTAATAAGAATTGTTAAGGTTAATAAGTGTTAACAGATTAATAAGAAGTGTTAAGGATAATTACTCTTAACAGATTAATAAGAATTGTTGAGATAAATTAAATAATAGTTGTTGAGATAAATTAAATAACACCATCGAATATTTTACTATTGAAGCGGAAACGTTTTAATTCTTTGATGTCATCAATATAGGAATGTGTTTGATGATCAATATTTTTGAGGCCAATTATTGACAGATCTAAAAAGTGCAACAAATAATAATTACGAAAAGTGTCAATAATAGGTATTAATTTAGTAGTGATAATAAAGCCCTTAAATCGTTTAAAAATGAATATAGATAATTTGTTAGGGATAATAAAAAAAGAGGCGACCATTTGGTGTGAATGAATTAATTCAACAAGTATTTTTGAAACTTTAGTTGACCTCGACAATATTTTATCTAAGATATCAACAATGAGACTAAATTTACTGGCATTTAAATCAGTGATATGAATAAAAAGACGATAAGTTTTAATATTTAACTTGGTTGAGTCTAGAAGGAATAACTGTGATTCATTCATGGTAATATATAATAATGTTAATCTACTAAATTGTTGTAGTTGAGATAAATAGTGGATAGGGATAGGACTTTTTATTTTAATAATAGCCTGTTGGGTAATCTGTCTTAATTGTTTATTAACGAGTAATAAAGTGCGAATATTAGTTTTAGTAACAAATCCAGCTATAAGATAATCTATTATCTCAAGAGGTAAGGATAAAAGCATTTTAAAAATGGTAGAGATTAGTCTTAAATAAAATCAATTATCAAATATGAGATATCTAAAGAAATAACAAAAATATTTTATAATACTTTAATTAAAATGGGAGCCACAGCTTCTACCTATCAAAGGAGAATCAATGATAATGCACAACAAATTAGTCAAATTGGTACTAATATTATTAATAATGCTATCAATAATGGTTGGGATGCGACTAATCCGACTATCTGTCAAAGATTACAATTTTTCTATAAGAATGAATTAATGCAATTTAATAAAGATTTATTAGCTGATACTAATTATCAATTAGGATTAATAGTACCATCAAATATTAAAACTAAGTATAGTAAAGAAGAATTATGCCAAAAAATTATTGATTATTATACCTTGAAAATTAACTTAGTTAATTATATTAAAGACCACTTAGAAAGTGGTTGTCGTAATGTGGAACGTAATATTGCTTCTAATCTTGAACTAATTTTAGAAGGTACATCTAAACAAGTTCGTGATGATGCTTATGGACGTTTTGGTTCATTATTAAAATTAATAGATAATTATTATTCACAATTGGTTGATAACTTAAAGAGAATTCAAGAAAATATTTCTTATAATGAACTCAGGGAACTAGTTAATAAGACCTATCAATTAATAGATACTAATAGTCAACAATGTTGTCAATATGTTAATGCTTTAAGAGATTTCATCTGGGAACATCATGCTGATGATCAAGGGAATGTATTTTATTATAATCCATACTTAAATAGAAGTGAATACCAAATTCCCAAAATTGCTAATTTATCACCAATATTAAATAATAAATTAACAACTTGTGCACCATTAACTAAATTATATCCGATTCCAAAATAATTTAAAATTGATATAATTATTATTACTTGATTTTGGCTTAAAATCAGATGTACTCAACTATTAATAATTCTGTTACTTTTTATCAATTGAATGGCTATAAATATATTGATACTCCTTGGTTAGTTGATGAAGCTGTAAGTAATATTACCAAACCAGCTGATCGTCAAAATTTTAATGTAAAAAATAAAGTTTTAGTAGCTTCAGGTGAACAATCATTCTTACAACTAATCACTGATAAAACTTTTCTACCTGGAAAATATTGTACAGTTACACCTTGTTTTAGAGATGAAGATAGAGAAACTAAATTTCACAAATATTATTTCCTTAAAACTGAGTTAATTTATTGGGAGTATTATAATGATTCAGATAGTACTCAATTATCTCGTTTCCAAGAAATTCAACGCTCGATGATTAATTTGGCCAAAAAATTTTATAGTCAATATTTACCGGTTAAAGAACAAACTATTTCTATTGAATCTACTAATTCACCTCTTATTGATATTGTTTCTACTAATGGTGATCATGAACTAGGTTCTTATGGTATTAGAACTTATAATGATATTATTTGGATATTCGGAACAGGGTGTGCCGAACCGAGATTATCGAATGTTATTAACGATTCAAAGAAGCCAGGTTATCATCTTAATCAAATACCTAAAAGTAATGAACTAGGTAGTATTTATAAAATAATTGAGGAATATGAAGAATTTATAGATGCTTCTCTTCAAGATATCCATATTATGGGGTTAGTTGAATTATCTGATTTATACGGTGCCATTGAATCTTATATTAACAAACATTATAATTTAAAAATGGAAGATTTAAAAAAAATGAGTGACACTACTAAACGTGCCTTTATTAATGGACGTAGATCTTAATTGACTTCTAAATCGTGAATATATAGTTTTAACATTATAATTAATTAGTATTTAATATTAATTAATTATGTCTGATCTTAAGACAACTGAGGATTAAAATCTAATATTTTAATATGATCTGGATAACAAGACGGTAAAAGATAATTATTTGAACAGAATAATTCTTCAATTTGTTCAGGAATCCCATCAATATCTGTTAATAGATTTTTAGAACATTCTAATATTTTAACATTAATTGGACATCCTTTTAATGTTATTACCAGAACATCGTAATATATTCACTGATAATGGACAACCATCTAGAGTAGTTAACTTATTATTAGAACAACATAATTCCTTGATCCCTTCAGGACAACCATTTAAAGAGGTCACTAAATTACATGAACAATCAAGATTATCCACTACAGGACAATATTGTAAACTAGTTAAATAATTATAGGAACAATATAATTTTTTCAAATTAGAGGGTAACCCTTTTAAAGTTGATAAAAAGGTAAACGCACATACTATATTTTCTATACTTTTGACACAACCTTCAAATGATTTTAAATGATTAAATGAACATCCTAATGATATAAGCCCTTCTGGACATCCTTTCAAATTAATCAATTGATTATTTGAACATCTAAGTTCTTTAACACTTTGAGGGCATCCTTCTAGTGTAGTAAATTTATTCTTAGATATATCTAAACGTATTAGATTATTATTATTTAATCCATCAAATGTTGACAGTAAATTATTACTACATCTTAAATCTGTGATGTAGGATGGACAGCCTTTTAGTGATTTTAATCCTAACCCTTCACACACTAATATATTAATATTATTAGGTATAATAATATTTTCCAGCGTTTCACAATTAGTTTTAATAACAAACATTTACTGACTTACATTTTATTTTATTTTAAATATCAATTTTAAGTGTAAAGTTTATAATCACTATTATTTCTAATAGTGATTATTATTGGGATCTTTAAAGTTAGTTAGTTAGTAATATAATATTTAACACTAACCTGATTCTTATACTCTATAATTTAACGTTAAAGATTAACCCTTTATTTTCATTTTATACCTTTGAATAAGGACATAACTAACAAATTAATTCATAAATCGCCTCATGTCTTGATAACCAGATCATCTAGATTATAGGTTCTAGAACTCTCGCTAAATTGGCATCATTGGTCCATAAAATTTGTGATATTGATATCAGATTACCATCTGATACTCTAAAAAAATTTTATTCTAATCTTAATGTTGATAAGGAATCATTGTCAAAAGAAATAGATAATTATGTTAAACAAAATGGATTATTTGATTATGCTGCTTTTTTGGAATTATCAACTAAATATTTAACTTTTAATATCATTGAAACTGAGAATTTGTATAATATAGCTTGTCAACATTAAATAATGGTATTTATTTTTGCTAGTTCAATTGAAGTCTTACTCTTAAACATATATAATCATGAAATATTTGAACCATGTTCAAATAAATTACATCGAAAATTTTTTATCTTAATAAATTAATAATGCTATATGTGAAGAAATTTCATCTATAACTAATGTGATAATAGGAGGAATTTTTAGTGATTGGTGTGAATTACCTCCATTATCTTGGTTAATTATATGGTCACAATATAATGTGTTAGGAAGAATTATTCCAGATAAAGGTATAACCAGTATTCCTTTTATTCACTGAGATAATTAATATTTTATGTCGCCCACAAATCTAGAATTAGAATCGACCATGACACATAATAAATTATAAACCCGAATTAGGGTTAGTAAATAATCCAATCCAAATTAATAAACATATTATTTTTAGAAAAATGATTAAACTAATTCACTAGAACAGTTCAATTATGTTGATAAGTTAAATATTGATTTTCATCATATCAATAATACACAAAAACTATTAAATTGGGTTCCTTCACCAGATTTGAATATGGAAAATTCTTTCGTGATCAAAGAAAAAAATGTGATAATAAACAACTACAAGGGAAAGTCATAATTACCATTACGCAGATGAAAATTATTAATTAGTTATATCAATATTTGATATAACTAACAAATATAGAAATTAATTAACCAAAAAATTATCACTAATTTACTTATTAACAATGGTTTCACTTGTAAAAAATACTAATCTATTTTGTATATAATTGTTGGATTTCTGGAGTAATTTTGTGTTTCTTATTCTACAATAATGATACTAAGATTAATATCTAACACATCTGTTAATAATGATAACCAATTATCGACAATTATCAACAATTAATCTTTATTCTCTATTGATTAATATCTTTCTAATAAGAAATTAAATATTTGTCTAATAAGAAATTAAATATCTATTTAGTAAGGGTCATTTAATAAATATTATATTCAGATAAGGAAATTAATATCTATATTAATCATCCATAAAAGAATGATGGAATAATATCATGTTGAATGGTAATTATAGAAAAACTGGAAAATAGTATTAGTTATTAATCATTAATATCTAAATTATTGTCAACATGAATCTAAATATTAAAAATAATTAGATGACCATTTTTGACAAAAACCTAAATATTAAAAATAATTAGATAACCATTTTTAACAGGATAATCTTCAATAAAGAGCCATTTATCAATACCAATCTAAAATTTTTGTTTATTATTAACAAAGTAACCAAGAAGGAATTATGATACGTTTACTGAAGGAAATTTTTGGGATATAGGTTCGATATCAATTAAAAATTTAAAGGAAACTTTCTTTTTCAATGATAAAGTCTTTTATTTATCACATATTGTATAACATTTCTAGTAATTAGGTATATGAGTAGATATTGATAGAATAATATTTAATATAATTAAATAAACATATTAATTAAACTCTTATAATAAGAAGATAATAATAATAAGGTTAATAGGTAAATACTAACTAAACAAAGAGAAAGGAGGAAAGAAAAAATGAAAAAAAATAAAAAAAAAGATTGATTAACAAAATAATAGGTTTTTAAATAGGAAAATAGATAATTAATTAGAACATATGGGAGTAACCTCAGAATACTTTAAATTACAAAAAGAATATGAAGAAAAATATGGAGAAAGAACAATAGTAATGATGCAAATAGGAAGTTTTTATGAAATGTATGAATATGATCCAAGTAGTTGCGATGAGAAACATAAAAAGAGGGAAGCTATAGGACATGCAGTTGATTTAAGTTCAATATTAAATATGATTTTAACCAGTAAAGATAAATCAAGAGATCATAGTATGGATAATCCATATATGATAGGATTTCCATGTGCAGCTTATGATAGACATAAGGAAGTAATATTATCACACAATTATACAATTGTAAGGATAGATCAGGTAGACACTAAGAAAGGAAATCAGAAAATGGTGGAGAGAAAAGTGGTAGAAATATTAAGTCCAGCGACAACAATAGATAATATAACAAATATTCCGCTAACTAATCAATTGATGTCAATATATATAGAATGTCAGAAAGCACAAGGAAAATGTGAGAATTATCTGATAACCTGTGGAATATCGACAATAGATGTATCAACAGGAAAAAGTATGGTATTAGAGGTATATAGTAAAGAAAAAGATAATGCCTATGCTATTTATGAAGTTTATAGATGTTTAGTTTCACAACAACCAAGAGAAATAATAGTTAATATTAATAATATACCAGAGGGAAGGAGTGCAGAATATATCAAATATCTACAAGAAACATTAGAACTTGATAAATATGCTAATGTCTTTATTAAATGTAATCAAATTAATAAAGAATATTTAAAAATAGATTATCATGAACAATTTTTAACTAAATTATTTTATGGAACGTCTAAATCATCACCAATGAGAATTAAAAGTACTAATTTAAAAGTAATTGAAGAATTAGATTTGGAGAGATTTTATTATGGATGTATCAGTTATATAGTATTATTACAATATTGTTATGAACATAATGAATTAATAATCAAAAAAATACAAAAACCGGATACTAATTGGATAGACACTGATAAACATTTGATATTAACTTATAACGCTATTAATCAAATAAATATCTTGCCATTAACTACTAATAAACTAAATACTAATGGTAGAAATGTCAAAACCTATGATTCATTATTAACAGTAGTTAATAATACAAGTACCAGTTTAGGTAAAAGATTTTTAACAGGAATGCTATTAAATCCAATTACTGATGTTGAACAATTAGAGTCATATTATAATTTAACAGATGAGTTATTATTGGAACAAAACAGGGAATTATTGGAAGCGATTGAAACACAGTTGAAGAAAATTCCCGATATTGAAAGATATCAAAGGAAATTATCCTTACAAGTAATAAAACCACATGAGTTTGTAATTTTAATTAGAGCCTATATTAATATTGTTGAGTTGTTTAAACTATTAAATGATTCTGACACAACCTATTTTAGACAATTATTATTCGATGAACCTTATCGTTCAGAATTTAATAATTGTTTAACTCAAGTTTTAACAACTATTGATCTTGATAAATTAGAAAAATGCAAACTTTTAGACAATCATCTTGAATTTGATGATTCTTTCTTTTATACAGGTGTCGATCCTATTGCTGATAATTATCAACAACGTATTTGTCATAATGAAAATTGTTTGTCAGCTATTTGTGATCATCTAAATATATTTCTTAGTAATACACGCGGTAAGAAAATTGAATTTAACCGTAGTCATTCCTCTCGTAGTTCCCCAGATGATACTCCTACTAATGCTATTAGTACCACTAATCATAAAGCGTCAGTTATTAAATCACAAAAATCAAGAATAGATAGTAAACTATGTGGTGATATTGAATTAAAACCAGAAAAAAGTACAACAATAATAACATCAAAGGTTATTGAAAAATGCTTCAGTGAGTTGGAAGAAAATATAACTCAATTAGAAAAATATTTATATCAACAATATAATCAATTAATTAGTAATATTGTTGAAAGTTATAAGTTTTTCCCTGTCTTAACCCAATTCATTTCTCTTGTTGACTTTATTAAAAGTAATACTAAAACTGCACTTAAATACAATTATTTTCGACCTGTTATTGATCACTCAGCCACTCATAGTTTCCTTCATATTAAAGATCTTCGTCATCCCATTATTGAACATATTATTGATTCTGAATATATTACTAATGATATTTCTTTAGGTCTCGGTCCTAAAGGTATTTTATTGTATGGTCTTAATTCTTGTGGTAAATGTTTAGATCCCGAAACCGATATCATCTTATATTCAGGCTCCATTATCAAAGCTAAAGAAGTAACAGTAGGCTCATTATTAATGGGTGATGATAATACTCCTAGAAAAGTATTAAGTACTATTGAAGGCTATGATCAAATGTATAAAATTGAACCCACTAATGGTAAACCATTTATTTGCACTGGTGATCATGTATTAGTAGTTAAAGATAATCATAAAATAATTGAACTAACTGTTAATGACTATTTAAAGAATCCTCAATCCTATCAATTATACACTATGCCAATTGATTTCGAAGAAACAGCCGTTGATATTTCACCTTATTCTTTTGGATATTGTTTAGAAGACTCTATTCCAAATGATTATAAATATAATTCCAGAAGAGTCCGATTATCGTTATTAGCAGGAATTATCGATTATTATAATAGTTTAGATATAACCATTGATAATGAAACTTTGATAGATGATATTATCTTTTTAGCTAACAGTTTGGGATTAGATACCTTTAAATCTAATCCCTTAAAATTATCCATTTCAGGTCCTGATTTAATTCATTTACCTTTACTTAATTATAAAATTCCTATTGATCGACTTGTCTCTCTTAATCGTACTTTTACTGTCCAACCTTTAGGTCTCGGTAAATTTAATGGATTTGAATTAGATGGTAATCATCGATTTTTACTTGGAGATTTTACAGTTTCTCACAATTCATCACTTGCTAAGTCTATTGGTCTTAATATTATTTTAGCCCAAGCAGGATTATTTACTTCTGGAAAACTTACTTATTATCCCTATTCAAGTATTATTACTCGACTTAGTGGCAATGATGATATTTTTAAGGGTCATTCTTCTTTTGTTGTTGAAATGACTGAATTACGTACCATTTTACGTAATGCTGATAAAAATACTTTAGTTCTAGGCGATGAACTAACTCGTGGTACTGAAAATATTTCAGGAACGTCTTTAACTATTGCTACTATTTTAACTTTATTAGAACGAGAATGTTCATTTATATTTTCTACACATCTCCATAATATTCCTGATACTTCTTATATTCGTGATATTGATACTTCTAAATTACGAATTTGTCATCTTTCAACATCCTATGATGAACAAACTCAAAATTTAATTTATGATCGCAAATTAAAAGATGGTCCTGGTAACAGTCTTTATGGTATTGAAGTAGCTAAATATATAGGTTTAGATCCTTCTTTTATTGAATTAGCTAATGAAATACGAAAAAATGTCTCTGGTGTTAGTCCTAATATTTTAAACACTAAAAAATCTCGTTATAATTCTAAATTATATGTTGATTCTTGTCTCCTTTGTGGAACTAAAGACAATTTACATACTCATCATATTAATGAACAAAATTTAGCTGATGTTAATGGTTTTATTGGTCATTTTCATAAAAATAGTATTCATAATCTAGTTGTTCTTTGTAATAAATGTCATACTAATATTCATAAAAATAATATGAAAGTTGATGTTAAGCAATCATTGGTCGGTAATTTGGTCACTGTTAATAATTAATATTTTACAGATATATTATTTATATATATCTGTGTTGTTATTTTAAATAATTTTATTAATAATTATTTGTAACATGACTATTAATCTATTATTTGAATACTTTTCATTCTTAGATCTTTTATAGTTATTTCTTGATATTTTATCCATAAGTCATTAATATTATGTGATAAAATATTATTGATACAATTTACTTAATAATCAGTCTAACTTAATTATTAATCAAGAGAAACTTATTAATCAAGAGAAATTTAATACTCAATAGAAATTTATTAATCAATAGGAGTTGATTAATAATCAATAGAAATTTATTAATCAATAGGAGTTGATTAATAATCAATAGAAATTCATTAATCAATAGGAGTTGATTAATAATCAATAGAAATTCATTAATCAAGAGAGGGTGGTTAATGATTAAGAGGAGTTGGTTAATAATCAATAAAATTTAGTTAATAATCAAGAGAATTTGCTTAATGATCAAGGGGAAGATTGGTTAATACTTAATATTAATCGACTATCAAATAGAAATTTATTAATCAAAGAAAGTTAGTTAATATCCAATAGAAACTTATTAATCAAAAGATGTTAGTTAATCAAGAGAAATTTATTAATCAAAGAAAGTTAGTTAATATTCAAGAGAAACTTATTAATCAAAAGAAGTTAGTTAATCAAGAGAAACTTATTAATCAAAAGAAATTAGTTAATCAAGAGAAACTTATTAATCAAAAGAAATTAGTTAATCAAGAGAAATTTATTAATCAAGAGGAGTTAATTAACAATTGATAGAAATTTATTAATCAAGAGGAGTTAATTAATCAAGAGAAATTTATTAATCAAGAGGAGTTAGTTAATAATCAAGAGAAATTTATTAATCAAGAGGAATTTATTAATCAAGTGAAGTTAATTAATTAAGAGGAGTTAATAAATAATCAAGAGAAATTTATTAATCAAGAGGAAATTATTAATCAAGTGAAGTTAATTAATCAAGAGGAGTTAATAAATAATCAATATAAATTAATTAATCAAGAGGAATTTATTAATCAAGTGAAGTTAATTAACAATTAATGGAAATTTATTAATCAAGAGTTAATAAATAATCGATAGGAATTTATTAATCAAGAGGAGTTAATAAATAATCAAGAGAAATTTATTAATCAAGAGGAGAGTTAATAAATAATCAAGAGAAATTTATTAATCAAGAGGAGTTAATAAATAATCAAGAGAAATTTATTAATCAAGAGGAGTTAATAAATAATCAAGAGAAATTTATTAATCAAGAGGAATTGATCGGAATTTATTAATTAAGAGAAGTTAATTAATAATCAAGAGGAAATTATTAATTAAGAGAAGTTGATTAATAATCAACAGAAATTTATTAATCAAGAGGAATAAATTAATAATCAACAGAAATTTATTAATCAAGAGGAGTAAATTAATAATTAAGAGAAGTTAATAAATAATTAATAGAAATTTATTAATCAAGAGAAATTTGTTAATCAATAGGAATTTATTATCAAGAGGAGTTAATTATTAATCAAAAGGAATTTATTATCAACAGAAGTTAATTAATAATCAATAAGAATTTATTAATTAAGAGAAGTTGATTATTAGTCAACAGAAAATTAATAATCAAGAGGAAATTATTAATTAAGAGAAGTTGATTAATAATCAACAGAAATTTATTAATCAAGAGGAGTAAATAAATAATCAAAAGGAGTTTATTAATTAAGAGTTTGTTAATAATTAATAGAAATTTGTATATACAAGGAGTTTATTAATAAACTACAGAAATTTAATGATAATCAATGGGAATTTAGTAATAAATAGACATTTATTAATCAAGAAGACCTAATAATTTATTAGGAAAAGTTGATTAAATTGTTAAAGAACTTTAGAGTGACAACAAAAAATATTGATTAATCAAGAGAACTAAATTAAGGTGTTAATATACTTCTAAGTATCAACAAGAGAACTTAATTAATTGTCATAATGATTTAATTAAAGTGTTTGTAACTTTAATGATAAATATAATTTTAGTAATGATCAATAGAAGTTGATTAATTAATAACATGATATTTATGAAATTGTTATCTTTTAATCAACATATAAGTATTAGCAAAAACTTGAAACTATAAATAAAATATTTATTATTAATCAAGTGATATTAATTAGTCTTTGATTAATATCATATGGTAGATTAATCATCAATAAATAAAGTGCCAATATCGGATCAACTTAAATTATAATACTTAATAATTATATTCTGTAAATGATTGATCTTCTAACAACAACTCATATCATATTAAGATCTATAATATATGATTAAATGACTTATTAAGCACTTTATTTGTTAAAGATTAACATAAATTAACCTACTATTGATTAAAGTGCATCTCATCATCACTTTAATCAATAGTAGGAGTTAATTTATGTAACTTATGTTGTTGAATATTCGAGTTATCACTTTAATCTAATTTATTAAAGATTAATTATATTATATTAACATCTATTTTAAATGAATACTTAATTTATTCCGATAATTAAAGTGACAAAATACTTTAATCAACTTCTCTTGATTTGTTAATTTATCTTGATTAGTAGTCAATGTATATTTTTATCACTTCTACGTGTTTCATAACTTTAATCTATTTCCCTTAATTAATAATCACTTTAATCAATCGCATTTTAATAAAAAATTAATGATGAGTGTTCAATGTCTGTTGAATACTAAATCTTATTGATAATTAATATATCTTGATTATTAATAAGTAATAATTGTGTAGTTTATTGGTTAATTTTGATAATTAATAAATTATTGATCAATAATCAACTTATATTCATAACTAATTAAGTTTATTGATTATCATTCAATTAAATTCATTGATCTCTATATCAATTTCTAATGATGAATAATTAGTTTCTATCAATTTAAGTTTATTAATAATTTACTACTGAGGATTAATAAATTTATATTAATTAACTTCTATT
>Ga0272448_1004392_pt1 | contig 16104 bp, 10 predicted proteins | sample YNPCB0191_FD_202220 | JGI IMG/M metagenome (GOLD analysis project Ga0272448, IMG submission 202220) | Hot spring sediment microbial communities from Yellowstone National Park, WY, United States - YNP-CB-019-1 | ecosystem: Environmental > Aquatic > Thermal springs > Hot (42-90C) > Sediment...
GAGCACCTTCGCCAGGGCGGCGTAGCCGCCGTCCTGGATGTAGCTGTAGATGCGGATCGGATCGATTCTCTCGTTGCGCGCGATGATGGTGCGCTTCTGGCTCTTGAAGAAAGGAATGTCATCGAGCTTCTCGATCCTCTTGCGGGTCTTGGGGTCCTTCCAGAGAAGCCGTTCGACCGTCTGGCCCACGGCGGTGGCCTGCACGATGCGCACCATGTCGTCGGGGCCGACCTTCTGGTAAAAGGTCCTGCGGGGCTCCACCAGCACCGAGGGCTCCGCCTGGCAGAAGCCGTGACAACCGGTTATCCGCAATCGTATCGTGTCCGAAAGCCCCGACTTCAGAAGCTCGCGTTTCGCGATGCGGATCAGGTCGTTGGCGCCGCTGGCCTGCCCGCACGTGCCCGCCGATATCACGATGGTGGGTTTTTCCCGGTCGAAGGCGGCCGTCAGCCGGCCCTGCAGATTCCTGAATTCAGCTATGGATTTGAGTTTTTCCATGGAGGCGTTCCTTCCGTTTTTCCTGGAATGTCGCAGACAAGGGGCGATCCGTCCCCGCGCCTGTGCTCCCGCTCACAGATTCATGCCGTCCAGGTCGAGCCTGTGCGCCCGGCATCCCCGGCGCGAGCAGATTTGCAGGATCCCCCCTCCACGCACGATCATCGGTACCATGGGCGCGTTGCATTCGGTGCATTTCGTGCCGCCTGTGAGTTCCGCATGGCAGTGGGGGCAGAAGAAGTTCACGGTGGTGCCCGCCGGAATCTCGTGCTCGCTCTCGATGTTGTAGCTTCCATAAAGCGACGACAGCAGGAGCCAGCCGTGAGACTGTTCGAACGATATCAAGACCCTTATGGACGGGACGCCGTCGACCAGGTTGTCGGGGTCCATGAGGCTGTGGTTGCAACGGGCGCAACTGACCTCGACGGGGAAGACCCGGCGGTCGGTCTTGACGTCGACCTTGTCGAGCCCTTCGCGCGCCTGCTCGACTATCTCCTTGACCTTGACGGGACTTACATTCGAGAAGTAGTGGCCGTCCACCACGACAATGGGCCCCAGCGCGCACGCCCCGAGGCAGTTGACGGTCTCCAGCGTGAACTCCCCGTCTGCAGTGGTCTTCCCCGGGCTCACGCCCAGCTCCCGGCCGAACTCTTCCGCGATCACCGGCCCCCCGCGGACGTGGCATGCCGTACCCAGGCAGACCGAGCACAGGTGCTTGCCGCGCGGCTCGAGGCTGAACCACCTGTAGAACGTGGCGACGCCGTAAATGTCGACCAGCGAGCGGCCGGTCCGCTCGGCTACTTCCCGGAGGGCAGCCTCGGGAAGGTAGCTGTATTTGGACTGAATATCCTCGAGAATCGCGATCAACTCGCCGCGCTCCCCGCTGTGCTTGTCGATGATTTCCCGGACTTCGCTTGCCTTCATCGGATCCTTCCTTGCAAGAGCAACCCCATTATGATTTCAACAGTAGTGTTCGCATCGCCAGACGCCGGATTCGGGTTTCGCTATCGTGCACTTGTCGCGGCGCCGGCAATCCGCACATAAGCCCTGCAATGACATTCTCTTTGCCGGCTTTCTCCGCCGCCTGGGAGGTGAATCTTCGGAGGGAGAGCCGATCGGCCTTGGCTCATAATTCGAGCACTCCAGTATTGTAGCGCCGCTCGCGAGCGGGATGGTACAGGAATCTGCCTTGGCGCATGTCATGCACGGGCTGTCCGGCGTCCTCGATGCCCCCTGCATTCCTCCCGCTCCGGGGCCCGGACCGGCGCGAAACTCCACCGGCCGGGCACATACAGCCAGGCCTTTCACAACAACTTAAGCTAGCAACGAGCGTGCCACGGCGGCATCCCGTGAAGCGGTCCGGCCTCTCTTAACGTGGTTAAGATAAGTCCTTGGTTAACCGTTTCATAGGGAATGCCCGATCATCCGCTCCAAAGGGATTGCTGCACTTGTTCCGATCTCGGGTTGCGGGAGCGGCGGGGAGAAATGAACCAGCGGGGAGGAGTTCACCGTAGGTCCGCCGCGCCGCGGCGGACCGTAGGCTTATTGCTTGAAGTCACCGATCCCGCGCGGCACGCGGGATCTACCTGCCTTCGGCTCGCCCCCGGCTGCCGACCGTAAAGGTGATGCGACTAGCCTTGCCTTATCCGTTTCAGGCGCTCGCGCAAGGTTTTGCGGTCGATGCCGAGTATTTCTGCGGCCCGGCTCTTGTTGCCTGCGACACTGGCGAGGACATTTTGGATGTGCTCGGCTTCGACTTCGGCCAGGGTACGGTTCAGGCTCTGGTTTCTCGCGGCCGAAAAGCGCATCAGGGAGGGGAGGTCGGGGACTTCGACGATGTCGCCGTCGGCCATCACTACCAGCCGCTGGATGATGTTTTCCAGTTCGCGTACGTTTCCCGGCCAAGGGTATTCCTTCAGTACTTGGAACACCCTTTCGGATATGCGCGGCGCGGGCTTTCCCAATTCGGCGGCGAATTTTCGCGCGAAGTGTTGTGCGAGCAGGATAATGTCGTTCCCGCGCACGCGCAGAGGGGGCACGGCGATCGTGATGACGTTGATCCGGTAGAAGAGGTCTTCGCGGAAAGCCCCCTTTTCCACGAATCCGGCCAGGTCCTTGTTCGTGGCTGCCAGGATGCGGACATCCACCGTCTTGGCCCGGCTCGAGCCGACCATGCGTACCTCGCGGTCCTGGAGCACGCGCAGGAGCTTCACCTGCATGGGCAGCGGCATCTCGCTGATCTCGTCGAGAAAGACCGTTCCTCCCTCGGCGGTCTGGAAGAATCCGGCGCGCGTTTCGAAGGCGCCGGTGAAAGCTCCCTTGATGTGGCCGAAGAGCTCGCTTTCGAGAAGCTCCTGCGGGATGCCGCCGCAGTTGACGGGGACGAAAGGCGAGGCTGCGCGGGGGCTGCGGTAATGGATCGCACGGGCGACGAGCTCCTTTCCCGTGCCGCTCTCCCCGGTGATCAGGATCGTGGCCGTGGTCGAAGCGGCCTTGACGATTTCGTCGTAGACCTTGCGCATCGGCTCCGATTCGCCGATCAATCCGACAAGCGGGCCGGGGGCTGTCCTTTCCTCGGCGCGTGACGCGCGGCGGGCCCGGAGTTTGTCCAGAGCCTTGCGTACCGCGGTCAACAGTTCCTCCTGCGTGAAGGGCTTCGACAGGTAGTCCTCGGCACCGGTCTTGACCGCGGTCACGGCGCCTTCGATCGAGGGGTAGCCGGTGATCACCATGACCTCGACGTCCTTGAAGTTTTCGCGGACGTGGCGGATCAGGTCCAGCCCAGACGCCCCCGGCATCTTGAGGTCCGTGATGACCAGGTCGACCGGTGTGGATTCCAGCACCCTTACGGCCTCGGGCACGCCCGGAGCGGTGAAGACGCGGTAACCCTGCGCGGTGAGATTTCTCTCGAGCAGATCACGGGTGTCCGGCGCGTCATCGACGACCAGAAGTCTTTCCTCGCTCCGATTCGCGGCCATTGCTCTTCAGTCTCCGGCGGCGGAATGCGCCCCGGCCGGCAAGCGTACCCTAAAGCGCGTCCCTTTGCCAACCTTGCTTTCGACCTCGATCGTACCTCCGTGTGCGGTCACGATCCCGTGCACCACCGCCAGGCCCAAGCCGGTGCCCTGGCCGACCTGCTTTGTGGTGAAGAAGGGTACGAAGATCTGTTTGAGGATCTCTTCGCTCATGCCGGTGCCTGTGTCCTCGACGACCAACTCCGCTTCGCCGTTCCTTTTCAAGGTCCTGACGGTCAGCGTGCCCCCATGGGGCATGGCCTGGATCGCATTGACGACGAGGTTCACCAGAACCTGGTGCAGCTGTGAGGCATCCCCCACGATTTCCGGCAGGTCCCGGTCCATTTCGCGTACCATCCGGATGCCTTCCTTGGCGCATCTCGATTCGAGAAAGGTGAGGCCTTTCTCCACGAGCTCGTTGAGGTGGACGGCGGCTCTTTGCGTCGGCATCTGCCGTGAAAAGATCATCAGTTTCCTGATGACTTCCCGGGCGTGGAGCGCCGCTTCGATTATCTTTTCCAGGTCGGATCTTGCCTGTTTCGGGAGCCTGTGGCTGTTCTTGATCAGCTCGGCAAATCCGAGAACGCTGCCGAGCGGCTCGTTGAGTTCGTGCGCCGTACCGGCGGCCAGCTGGCCGATGGTTGCGAGCCGATCCGCATGGCGCAACTGCTGCTGGAGCCGTGCCTTTTCCTCTTCGTCCTCCCTGCGCTCGATGATGAATCCTACCTGGCGCGCCACTTCATCGATAAGACTGCGCTCCTCTTTCAGAAACGGGCCCTCGTCCGCCGGAGGCATTGGCTTGCAATAGCTTGCCTCGACGAATCCCCTCGGTTTTCCGCGAACCGTGATGTCGGCCAGAATGCTGTCCCGGTGTCGGGCGAACTCTCCGGCGGTGCATTCCGTATCGTCGATGACAATCCTGGCTGCTGCGACTTCGGGATAAAGCAGGGCAGGCGGGAGGAGCTCCGTAATTTCCTGCAGCATGGCGTAAAGAGAAGCATCCGGGCGTTGTGCCACCCGTGCGATCCCATAAAGGCAGGTCAGCTCCTTGACCCTCTCTCGCAGCGCCAACTGGGCGCTCTTATAGGAAAGGGCGACGCCCAGGGTTTCGGCAATGGCGTCGATGAGGTTGCGCTCCTCAGCCAGGAAGGGCCCCTCGTCCATGACCGGCCTGGGTTCGGCGTAAAAGACCTCGACCTTTCCCCGGCGCTCGCCGTTGACCACGATATCAGCGGCCTGCTTGTCGGGACCTTCGGTGAGGTTAGCGGTGGCGAAGATGCGATTGTCCAGGGTAATACGCGCCGAGGTTATCTCGGGATATTGCCAGCCGGGAGGCAACAGCTCGACCACTTCGGCCAGCAGTTCATCGACCGGCCGGTCGAGTTGCTGCGTGGCGCGTGCGATCCCATACAGGCAGGTGAGCTCCTTGACTCGCTCGCGCAAGGCCCACTGGGCCGCCTGATGGGCGATGGCCACGCCGAGCGTGATCGCCACGATCTCCAGTGAGAAGATGTCCTCGCGGACGAAGTACTCACGCTTCCGGCTCGCAAAACCGAGCACCCCGGCCGCACGCTCGGTGATGGGAAAAGGGATCAGCGCGAGCGACTGGAATTCGCCCCCGATCACGACGGTTTCCGGCGAGGCGTTGCTTCCCGCGGGCCGCAGCAGCACGGGGCGCGCTGCGTCGCCGGTCCAGAAACTTCCGCCGCGCGTCACGAAAGGGGCCGCCGCGGCGAAGCGGCCCTCGAGCATCGCGTCCAGGATCTGCTCGATGACCGGAGGGTTGGTTTCCGCGCGCGGCGTTTCCCCGGGTGCGAAGGCGGGCACCGGCCCGAAGTGGAAGCGCGGGGCGCCGCCCTCCTCGACCGCGGCCCGGTAGCGCTGGATCCTGCCTGCCTCGCGCACTCTGATTTCCACGGCGTCACACCCCGAAGATTCCAGGAGAATCTCCGCGGCTCGGCGCAGGAATTCGTGCCGTGCGCGTGCTTGGTGGGACTCGAAAAGCAGCTTGTGAAGCAGCTCGCGCAGGTGATGCCGTAGCCGCAAATGGTGCGCGCGGATGCTCGACGGCTGACCGCCCTGGGTCATGAATCGATAACCCCCATCAGAGCGCCGTTACGATCCCCCATGGCCTGCGCGGCCGCATGCCCGGCCGGTCCGGCGCGGCGGAACAGGCCCGCCCGCAAGCCGGACCGATCCGGGCCGATCATTTATGCAGCATCACCCTCCTGGAAAGCAAGCGCTACAGCCGCTCGCAGCGCTATACCACCCCCTGGTCAAGCATGGCGTCGGCGACCTTCACGAAGCCGGCGATGTTCGCCCCGAGGACGTAGTTTTCCGCATCGCCGTATTCCTTTGCGGTTTCGACGCAGGCGGTGTGGATGCTCCGCATGATCTGGCGGAGACGCCCGTCCACCTCCTCGCGGGGCCAGGACAAGCGCATCGAATTCTGCGACATCTCCAGTCCCGATGTGGCCACGCCTCCCGCGTTGGCGGCCTTGCCGGGGCCGAACAGAATCCTGCGCTTCTGGAAGACCTCTATCGCCTCGGGGGTACTGGGCATGTTGGCCCCTTCCGAAACGCAGTGACAGCCGTTCTTCACGAGCATTTCGGCGTCCTCGCCGCTGATCTCGTTTTGCGTGGCGCACGGCAGAGCCACGTCGCACTTGACGAACCAGGGCCGGCGGCCTTCGAAATACTGGCAGCGGAAGCGCTCGGCGTATTCTTTGATGCGCCCGCGCTTTACATTCTTAAGGTGCATCAGGAAATCCCACCTCTCGCCCTTGACGCCCTCCGGATCCACGATCGTTCCATTGGAATCGGAAAGCGTGATCACCTTGCCGCCCAACTGGTTGACCTTGTCGACGGCGTACTGGGATACGTTGCCGGAGCCGGACACTGCTACGACCTTACCCTCCATCGACTGGCCGCGGGTCTTCAGCATCTCCTCGGCAAAGTAAACGCAGCCGTAACCGGTCGCTTCGGGCCTGATCAGCGAGCCGCCCCAGCCGAGAGCCTTGCCGGTGAAAACGCCTTCGAACGAGTTGGTGAGCTTCTTCCACTGGCCGAACATATACCCGATTTCCCGGCCGCCCACTCCGATATCACCGGCCGGCACATCGATGTTCGCGCCGATGTACTTGTACAGCTCGTTCATGAAACTCTGGCAGAAACGCATCACCTCGGAGTCGGACTTGCCTTTCGGATCGAAGTCGCTGCCGCCTTTGGCGCCCCCCATCGGGAGCGTGGTCAGGCTGTTCTTGAGGATCTGCTCGAAGCCTAGAAACTTCAGTATGCCGAGGTTGACGCTCGGATGGAACCGCAACCCTCCCTTGTACGGGCCGATCGCATTGTTGAACTCCACCCGGTAGCCGCGGTTGACCTGGATCTGCCCCCGGTCATCCTGCCAGGCAACGCGAAAAATGAAAATCCGATCCGGCTCCACCATGCGCTCCAGTATCCTGGCGTCGATGTATTCCGGGCGCCTTTGCAGGCAAGGGCCCAGAGTGTCGATGACTTCCTGGACCGCCTGATGAAATTCCGGTTGAGCCGGGTGCTTCGCCTTTAGATCGTCCATGAATCGTCCCAGATAGTCTTCTAGGTTCATTACTTCCTCCCGTTGAGATCGGTTGTCCTCGACATCCATAACAGGTGGTTCAATATTACCCACATTGCCGGTGCAAAATACCCCGGCTTTGTCCCAATGTCAAGCAAATAACAAGGCGCGGTGCCATCACCTCCGATTTCGGCGCATCATAAGCTGTTGATTGTCATTATTAAAGGAGCTAATCGGGGAGATAATACCCGCTAATGTAATGGAATCGGTCAAAAACTTCCCATCGGTTTTCTACTGCACTACCAAGGGACTCTTTCCGGGTCCGAGGATGCAGGCACCGGATCCTTTCCTCAGAGAGGGTGGGAAGGATTCTAGCTGCGGATCGATCTCGGAAATCTCGCCGGGCTGGTTGCCTGTAAAATCGATGCCGCAATGTGCTAGCATTGCACGGCGACGACCTGCGGACGCGTCCGACCGGAGGATGGATGCAAGACCCGATGCTGGATGAGATTCTGGGGCCGCCCGCGCGGACGGAAGCGGCCTATGACTCTCTGATGCCGAAGAGGGTGAACAATCTTCTTTTGGTTACCAGCCTCTACGACTGTTTCACCTTCATCGAGGACGGGCGCCTCTCGGAAATGCTCTTTTCCGAATACATAGAGCTCAACCTGCGATTCGCTCCTTCCATCGAGCGCGTTTCAACGGCCGCGGCGGCGCTCGAGAGGTTGCGTACGGAGTCCTTTGACCTGGTGATCTCGATGCCGCGGGTCGGCGAAATGAACGTACGGGAATTCGGGCGGGCGGCCAAGGAGCTCTCGCCCGGCCTGCCGGTTGTGCTGCTGGCCGCCAATCCGCAGGAGCTCAGGCTGCTGCAGCCCTTCGACGCCTTGACCGGCATCGACCGGGTGTTTGTCTGGCTGGGCGACACGCGCCTGTTTCTCACCATCATCAAGCTGATGGAGGACCGGTGGAACGTCCTGCACGATGCCCGGACAGCCGGCGTCAGGAGCATCCTTCTGCTGGAGGATTCCGTCCAGTTTTACTCGTCATACCTGCCGGCGCTGTATACGGAATTGATGAAGCAAACGCAGGCGCTCATGGCCGACGGGGTCAATCGCATGCAGAAGCTGATGCGCATGCGCGCGCGCCCCAAGATCCTTTTGGGAACCTCCTTCGAGGAGGGCGTGGAGCTGTACGAGCAGTACCGGGATAACCTGCTGGGGGTGGTGCTCGACCTTTCCCTTCCCAGGCGCGGTGTACTGGACCCGACGGCGGGCGTGGATTTTGCGCGGCTGGTGCGGCAGGAGACGCCGGATGTCCCCGTGGTCGTCCAATCGGAATCGGTGAGTGCGGTGCCCGCGGAGTTACCGCAAGTGGCCTTCCTGGACAAGAATTCCCCGAATCTCCTCGACGAGTTGCGCCGCTTCATGCAGATGCATCTGGGCTTCGGCGACTTCATCTTCCGCATGCCCGACGGGCGCATGGTCTCGCGTGTGGACGACCTCCGCTATCTCGAATGGGCCGTCCGCGCGGTTCCCGACGAATGCCTGCTGCATCACGCGCGGCGCAACGATCTGAACGTCTGGCTGATGGCTCGCACGGAATTCGAGCTGGCCGCAAGGGTCGCCGGCGTCCTGCGCGAGCACGGTGCGGATCCGATCCGACTGAGGGCCGAACTGGTAAGGGCTCTAGCCGAGCACCGGGAACAGGCGCGCGTGGGCCTCATAGCGGAATTCTCACCCGGCTCCTTGGAGGGGGAGGCCGGACTGGTCCGTATCGGATCGGGGTCTCTCGGCGGCAAGGGACGCGGCTTGGCGTTCATGGACTCGCTGATGCGCACATACCGGATCCGGGACCGAATTGCGGGCGTGCGCATCTTCGTTCCCCAGGCCGCCATACTCGCGACGGGCGTTTTCGACGCCTTCATGGAATCTTCAGGGTTGCTGTCGATGGCTCTCGCCGAGACCGACGACGAGAAGATCACACAAGCCTTCCTCGAGGCGGACCTCCCCGCCGAAGTGGTCGACAGCCTGTGGCATTTTCTCGATTGGGTCCGCTATCCGCTCGCAGTCCGTTCGTCGAGCCTGCTCGAGGACGCCTCGCTGCAGCCTTTCGCCGGGATATATGAGACGTACATGATCCCCAACGACGATCCCGATCCGGAAGTTCGTCTGGAGCAGCTGTGCAGCGCCGTCAAAATGGTGTATGCCTCCACCTACCATGCCGATGCCAAAGCCTACCTGGCTTTGACCGCTCACCGTCTGGAGCAGGAAAAGATGGCGGTGGTAATCCAGCGCGTCGTCGGCAAGGTGCACGGTACCTACCTGTACCCCGATATCGCCGGCGTGGCGCGCTCGCTGAATTTTTACCCCATGGCGGGTACCCGGCCCGAGGATGGGGTGGCATCAGTGGCGCTTGGGCTCGGCAAGACGGTGGTCGAAGGCGGGCGCTGCTTCCGCTTCTCGCCCGCCCATCCGCGCATGCCGATCCAGTCGTTCTCGCCCAGAGATTACCTGGAGAATTCCCAGAGAGAGTTCATGGCCCTGGATCTTTCGCGATCCAGGGGCGCGCGCGGCCCGCTCGCAGCGCGGACCAGCATCCGGGTGCTCGACCTCGAGGTTGCACGCCGCCACGGCACACTGCACGCCGTGGCCTCGACCTACTCCCCGGACGACGACGCGATCTATGACGGGTTGGGGCGCCCCGGGATCCCTGTCGTCACCATGGCCGGAGTCCTCAAGGGCTCGAAGTTGCCGCTGGCCGAGACACTCTCTCTCCTTCTCAAGGTGGGCTCGGCGGGATCCTCCTGCCCGGTGGAAATCGAATTCGCCGTCAATCTCTCGGATCGCGCCGGGGAGCCCCACGAATTCGGATTCCTTCAGATCCGCCCGATGGTTCCGGGTCCCGATGTGACTGACGTGGATATCGTCGATCTGGCCTCGGAGGATACTCTGGGAGTGGCGTCCAGCGCCCTGGGCAACGGCATTCTCGAGGATGTGCGCGACGTGGTCTACGTCCGGCCCGATCGTTTCTCGCGCGCCGCGACTCCGCTGGTTGCCGAGGAGGTGGGCACGCTCAACTCGCGCCTGCGGGCGCAGAGCCGGCCCTATCTGCTGATAGGGCCCGGGCGCTGGGGTAGCGCGGACCCGTGGCTGGGCATCCCGGTGCGGTGGGCGCAGATTTCAGGCGTGCGCTGCATCGTGGAAACCGACCTCGACGACCATCACGTCGATCCCTCACAGGGGTCGCACTTCTTCCACAACATCATGTCCTTCGGGATCGGCTACTTAACCGTGAATGCGCGCCGGGGGGACCGGCTCGATCTTCCATGGCTCGAGAGCCTGCCTGCCGCTGAGGAGCTGAACTACGTCCGTCACGTGCGCTTCGCGGAACCGCTGGAGATCGCATTGAACGGGCGCAAGGGCCTGGGAGTCATACTGAAGCCCGGGCGGCGCCTGCACGAGCGTCCCGGGCGCCTGCGCTTCACCGTTTGAGGGGCTGAGCATGTCGATTCTCCGGTTCTTCGGACTGGAGCCGGCTCGGGGCGCGGCCGAGGGCTCGCCGGCCGAAACCGAGACCGTGCGCAGGATTACGGCGGCGCTCGACCGCATGGAGCCGGAGCGCGCCAAGTACATCGCTTCCTTCGCCTACGTGCTCAGCCGGGTGGCGCGCGCCGACATGAAAATCAGCCCCGAAGAACTGCGGGAGATGGAGCGCATTGTGATGCGTATCGGCGGCTTGCCCGAGGAGCAGGCCGTCCTTGTGGTCCAGATCGCCAAGACCCAGAATACGCTCTTCGGGGCGACGGAGAACTTCCTGGTCACGCGGGAGTTCAACCGGATCGCTTCCCAGGAGCAGAAGCTCGCCCTGCTCGAGTGCCTCTTCGCCGTGTGCGCGGCCGACCGCTCGATCTCCGTCGTCGAGGACAACGAGATCAGCCAGGTCGCCGCCGAACTCGGCATCGAGCACAGGGATTTCATCGCCGTGCGCTCGCGCTTCCGCGATCACCTCGAGGTCCTCAAAGACTCCCGGCGCTTGTAGAGCGGCGCCCCGCGTCCGATGATCAAATTTCTACCCCGGGGGCCGGTATCTGTAGCAGAATGGGGCGCCGATCTGAAAGGAGGTATCCGTGATCAGAAGGTTTTCGCTGGCAGCGATCGCAGCCGCACTGGCGGCCGCGTCTGTGCTGTTTCCGCAGGAGATCGCCCGGGAGAAGCGCCTGGTGCTCGACTGGCTGAGCCGGCCGGAAGTCGTCGAGAAGTTCGGCAGGATATCGGATGCCATCTGGTCGTACGCCGAGCTGGGGATGCAGGAGTTCCGCTCGTCGAAATTGCTGGCCGACACGCTCGAAAGCGAAGGCTTCCGGGTCGAGCGCGGCCTGGCGGGCATGCCGACCTGCTTCGTGGCCTCGTACGGCTCCGGGAAGCCGGTGATCGGGATCCTGGGCGAGTTCGACGCTCTCCCCATGATCTCGCAGAAGGGCCGCGTGCCGGTCCAGGATCCCGTGCTCGAGGGCGCTCCCGGGCACGGGTGCGGGCATAACACCATGTGCACGGCGGCGGCGGCCGCGGCCATCGCCGTGAAGCGCGCCATGGAGCAGTTCGGCATCAAAGGCACGATCAAGGTGTTCGGCTCCCCGGCCGAGGAGACGCTGATCAGCCGTCCTTACATGATCCGCGCCGGGCTGTTCGAGGGCGTCGACGCCGTCATCGACAACCACAGCAGCAGCGGCTTCGGGACCTCGTACGGGGTGGACGGCAACGCGCTCTTCTCTACGATTTTCACCTTCAAAGGGCGCACGGCCCACAGCGCTTCCCCCTGGTCCGGCCGCAGCGCTCTCGACGCCGTCGAGATCATGAACCACGCCACCAACTATCTGCGCGAGCACCTCTTCTATACCTACCGGATGCATTACGTGATCACCAACGGCGGCGAGGCCCCCAACGTCGTTCCCGACAAGGCCAGCGTGTGGTACTACGTGCGCAACTCGGACGACCGCGTCGAAGACATGTACCGCATGGTCGTCAATTGCGCCAAGGCGGGCGCTCTGGCCACCGAGACCGAGCTTGTCGAGACGCGACTCCTGTCGGCGATTCATCAGCGTCACGCCAACAAAGCCGCGGCCGAACTCTTCCAGAAGAACATCGAGCTCGTCGGAATGCCGCAATGGACCGAGGAGGAGCACGCCTTCGCCAGGGCGCTGCAGAAGACCCTGGGGGTGAAGGAAGAAGGGATGCCGACCAAGGTCGGCGATCTGCGCGAGCCGGAACGGACGTTCGTGGGCGGGGGGTCGTCCGACGTGGGCGACGTCACGCTGATCGCTCCTACGGCCACGATCCGCTTCCCCGGGCAGGTTCCCGGCGCCATCAGTCACCACTGGTCCTCGGTGGCCTGCAATTTCGGCTCGACGGCCTGGAAGGGCTTGAATGCCGGCGCCAAGGCGATGGCCGCCTCGGCCGTCGATCTCCTCACCAAGCCCGAGGAGCTCAAGAAGCTGCGCGACGAGTTCGAGGCTTATTCCAAGGACCATCCGTACAAGTCGTTCCTGCCGGCCGACGCCGTTCCGCCGACCGACCTGAACCGCGAGCTGATGGAAAAATGGCGGCCGAAGATGGAGCCTTACTACCTGAAGCCGTGACCGCAGGGCCGCTTTCGGGCGTGTCCGTTCGGCGCGGCGGCGGGCCGGGGGGCCGATGCTGAAAGCCCGCCCGCTCCCAGTGGGCGGCGCTTTCGGGTCTTGCCATGCGAGCCGAAGTCCTGTAGCATTTGCGGCGCGTTTCTCGCGCCCGCGGCGGCATTCTGGTTACGAGGGATGAGGGAAATGCCGGATACAGCTCGTGCCCACGGCGGTCGACCTCCTGCGACAGAGCGCCTGTCGCCCCCGGCCTGCATTCCCCGCCACAAGTTCGAGGATTATCTGGCCCGCCCGGCGGTGCGCACGCTGCTTGCGCTGCTGACGAGGCGGAACAGGGCCGGCCGTTGCTACCTCGAGGAGGTTTTCGAAACCTACGACGCGCCCGATGTCGGCCTGCTCCGCCGCCTGATTTACGCGGTCCCGCATCGGGCCATCGAGGTGTTCCGGCGGCGCGCCGGCGTGCGCCGCGAAGTGCTCCGGGACCAGGTGCTGCATCACCGGCCGACGGCGCGCGCCCTGGTGAATACCGCGCGCAGCATCGCACATTTCGGCCTCATGGTGCCGCAGCGCTTCTATTCGCCGCTGATCGTGGTCTGGAACTACACCCAGGCCTGCAATCTGACCTGCCGGCACTGCTATCAGAACGCCGGCCACAAGCCGGCGGGCGACGAGCTCACCACGGAGCAGAAGCTCGATCTCGTCGACCAGATGGCGCACGAGTATGTCCCGTTTCTCGCCATCGCCGGCGGCGAGCCGCTGGTGGCCAGGGATATCTGGCAGGTCCTGGAGCATTGCCGCCGGCGCGGCGTGCACACGACGGTGGCGACCAACGGCACCCTGTTGACCAGGGACGTCTGCCGCCGCCTGGCCGATTGCGGCGTCAAGTATGTCGAGGTTTCGCTCGACTCGATCGATCCCGAGCAGCACGACCGCTTCCGCGGGCTGCGGGGCGCCTGGAAGCGATCGGTCGAGGGCATGCGCAACGCCGCCGCCACCCCCGGCCTGCGCTGCGGCCTGGCCTGCTGCGTGACGCGCCAGAACTACGATCAGGTCGAGGATCTCATCCGGCTGGCCAAGGACCTGGGCTGCACCACCTTCGTGCACTTCAACTTCATTCCCGTGGGCCGCGGGCGCGCCATGGCGGAAACGGACATCGATCCCGATCAGCGGGAAGCCCTCATGCGCCTCCTCAACCGCCACCTGCAGGAGGGCGAGATCTCCATCATGTCCACAGCGCCGCAGTTCGGGCGCGCGTGCATTCTCTACGGGCCCCCCGAGGGATTCATGGCGTCGGCGCATGCCGGCAAGGGCAAAGGCATGCAGGCCAAGGTGCTCGCGAAATACCTGGGAGGGTGCGGCGCCGGCCGCTGCTATTGCGCGATCCAGCCCAACGGCAGGGTCACGCCCTGTGTCTATATGCCCGAGGTCGAGGTCGGCGATCTGAAGCGGCAGAAGCTCGTCGACATCTGGCACAATCCGCTGTTCGCGCTTCTGTCGGACCGCGAGGACCGGGGCGATCATTGCGCGATCTGCGACTTCCGCCATTACTGCGGCGGCTGCCGCGCCCGCGCGCTGAACTACCTGGGCGATCTGCAGGCCGGCGATCCCGGCTGCCTCTACAACCGGCGCCTGTGGGACGAGATCGTGACGCAGGCGGCGCCGCAGGAAAACCACGCGCACGCCGGCGCGCTCGACGCGTCCTGACCCGACCGCGGCCCGCATGCCGCATCAGGCCGCCGCAGCCAATGGTTCTGGAACGCTCACGGCGCCTGCTTCATGCACCGGATCGTCTTCAGCAGATAGGGCAGGCCGGGGCGGTCGAGCGTATTCTGGCTGATGTACTTGAACTGGACGATGCCCTGCGGGTCGACGATGAAGACCGAGGGAATGTTCTGCTCGATCTTGCTGCCGCTCCATTCCTCGGCGAACACCCCGAGCCCCTTGCACAACACCCTCGCGCCGTCGGTCAGGATCGGAAACGGCGCCGGGAAATCGCCCGCTGGGACCCTGTATTCCTTCGGGAACGCGCGGCGATAGCGCTCCATGCGCTGCCGGACCTTCGGGTCGGCCTGCTGATCGGCCGGCGGGTTTTTCCAGTCCGCGATGTCCTTCAACTGCGCCGGGAAGGCCTCGGCCCACTGCCGGGCCACGGCGCGGTCGTAGGGGAGAACGAAAACCACCTCGAGATTCTCCTTCCGGCGCAGGTCCCCGCTCCGTTCCGCCTCGACGAATTCCATGTACTGGTAATTGCACACGTGGCACCAGTGGTCCTTGCCGGCGAGCCCCCGCAGAAAGACCAGGATCACCGTTTTGCCCTTGAGATCGGCGAAGTGCAGCTCGCCTCCCTGGAGGGTGGGCAGAGTGAAATCGGGCATGGCTTCACCGAGGGAGACCGGGCGGATCGCAGGCTGTTGCGGCCGCACGGCCTGCGGGTGCACGAGCAGCACGAGCACGACGGCCGCCGTCAGAATCGAGCGCTTGTTCATCGTTACGACCTCCTTGTCGCGGGAAACTCTAGCCGAGAAGGCGGCCCGCGCCAAGCCAAAAGGCGGCGCTCACCCCTCGTCGACTCCTTCGGGCGCGGGGATGCCGCGCGGCGCCGTCTCGACCGGCGGGAGGTCGGCGATCTCCCCGCCCGTAGCGGCCCCCAAATCGCGGAAGCGGCGGGCGGCCGGCAGCACCCTGGATTCCAGGGAGCCGACGGCGCTGTTGTATGCCCGGGTGGCCTTCTCCAGGCCGTCGCGTATCTCGGCAATGTGGTCGACCATGATTCTCATCCGGTCGTACAACTGCTTCCCGAGCTGGCTGATCTCGCGCGCGTTTCGCGCGATCTGCTCCTGCCGCCATCCGTAGGCGACCGAGCGGATGAGGGCGATCAGGGTCGCGGGCGTGGCCAGAACGACCTTCTTGTCCAGGGCGTCTTCGACCAGTTGGCGGTCGGCGTCGGCGGCGGCGGCAAAGAAGGATTCGCCCGGAATGAACATGACCACGAACTCCGGCGCCTTGGGAAACTGCTCCCAGTAGCTCTTGCCGGCGAGCTGGGTCATGTGGGCGCGTACCTGGGCGGCATGGCGGACCAGGGCCTGATTCCGCTGTTCTTCGGATGTCGCGGCGACGGCGTCGAGGAAGGCGTCCAGGGCCACTTTGGCGTCGACGACGATCTGGCGCTCGCCCGGCAGGTGAACGATCAGATCGGGGCGCCTGCGGCCGGAGTCGGCGTCGGCGGTGACCTGTTCGGTGAAATCGCAATGCGCCGACATGCCGGCCAGCTCGACGACCCGCCTCAAGGTAAGTTCGCCCCAGCGGCCGCGCACCTGCGGGGCGCGCAGCGCGGTCACCAGGTTGGCCGTCTCCCTCTGCAGGGCCTGCTGCGTGGTGGTCAGCATCCTGATCTGGCTTTCCAG
>Ga0272448_1004394_pt1 | contig 16100 bp, 16 predicted proteins | sample YNPCB0191_FD_202220 | JGI IMG/M metagenome (GOLD analysis project Ga0272448, IMG submission 202220) | Hot spring sediment microbial communities from Yellowstone National Park, WY, United States - YNP-CB-019-1 | ecosystem: Environmental > Aquatic > Thermal springs > Hot (42-90C) > Sediment...
AACTTGAACGCTTCTTCCTTCCCAATTTCAGGGAGATCTATCCTATTTGAGCTTAAGCGTTGATCAAGGGCGCCAAATATCTGAGCTAAATCCACATCTGCACTAATTCTGTTGTAAGCGTGTGGGTATTGAAAGGTTTCATAGATGAACTCCCTAAAGAGATTGAAGAATCGGCCATGATTGATGGCTGTTCTACGTTAGATATCCTTGTCAGAATTACTTTACCCCTTGCTAAACCAGCAGTTGCTTCTGTGGCTGCATTATGTAATTTGTTCTCTTGGAACGAATTTCTTTTCGCCTCAATGATAAGTGGATCAGAAACTCAGACGCTAATGGTAATGATGTCCCAGTTTTGGGTATCTTACGGAATAGACTATGGTGCAGTAGCCGCTACTATGATTTTGAGTATGATTCCACCAGTAATTGTGGCCTTATTCCTCCAAAGATATTTCGTGCGTGGTTTAACTTATGGAGCTGTTAAAGGTTAAAAGTTTGTTGAGATCGAGAAATTTCAATCTATGTTCAGTTAGTGCTAAGATTAATCGAGCTTTTTATTTAGGATGGTAGGCGCAGGGTTTTAGCAAAATTTAAATTGTAAGTTAAGCAATAAGTTAAGTTAAAATACATTAAAGGAGGCGCGCGCACAAAGTACAAAAAAATAATGGTAAAGGTGATAGAATGAAGATAGATCATGTCGGAATACTGGTGGAGAAGATTGATGAAGAGATTATCGAGTTCTTTATGAAGAACTTCGGTTGTGAGCGACCTAGATTCTTTAAGATTGATACACCAAATAAGAAGATGAGGTATTGTCACATGCACATAGGAGATACCTACATTGAGTTATTGGAACCTCATGAAGGATACTGGCTTGAGTTGGTGAAGAGAAAAGGTTCAGGGTCTCTAGTTGAAATATGCTTTGAGGTCGACGATATCGAAGAGTTCTATGATAGGATGAAGGCGAAAGGCATCACCTTGGTCGACCTCGATCAGAAACCATTATCCGAAGAAAAGAAGAAGTACTGCCAGATTCCTGGTGACGACAATAAGCTCGCTTATCTCCCGCTTAATAAGACGTTCGGGATCCTTATTGAGGTCCTAGAGCGTAGCGCTTGGCGGTAAAAGGAATTGCAATTCTAGAGGAAGGAATATGAAAAAAGATGATATAGAAACCCCCATTTTACTTTTAGACATCGATATATTGCAAGACAATATCCATTTGATGGCAGATTATTTGAAGGATAAACCCGTTAAGTTGAGACCCCATGCTAAATGTCACAAGACTCCTATAATTGCACATATGCAAATAAGGGCCGGAGCGAAAGGTATCGCGGTAGCGAAACTAGGTGAAGCTGAAGTAATGGTTAACTCTGGTATTGAAGACGTTTACATAGCTAATCAAGTTGTTCAATCAAGCAAACTTGAAAGGCTTGTCACTCTTAATGAGTACAGTACAGTTTCCGTGGCAGTAGATACTCCAAGTATTGTTGAAATGCTTTCAAATGTTGCGTCGAGAAAGAATGTAAATGTCAAAGTTATCGAGGAGATAGATGTGGGGCTGAATAGATGTGGAGTTCCTCCGGGAAAACCAGCAGTTGACTTAGCTAGGAAAATTTCTCGTTCAAAGAATTTAATCTTTGAAGGTGTTATGGGATGGGAGGGACACGCGGCCTTTGTGCTAGATTTAAATAAAAGAAAAGAAGAATGTCGCAAGTGTTACAAAAAACTAGTCGAAACCGTGAAAGAGATAAGAAGAGAAGGTATAGAAGTCAAAACTGTGGCTGCAGGGGGAACAACCTCATATAATATAGCAGCAGAATATCCTGGTATTAATGAAATTAACCCCGGATCCTACATTTTTATGAGCCTCATGCATCGCTTGGAGGGAGTGCCCTTCAAACACTCACTAACAGTACTGACCACTGTCGTGAGCAGACCTTCAAAAGACAGGGCCGTAATCGACGGGGGAGTACAAACTTTCTCGATGTTCTGGAGTTACCCAAAAGCTAAGGAGATGGAAAGTATAGAAGTTAAGGAATTACATATGGAACATGGAATTCTAAAGCTGAAAGACCCTAATATAGACTTAAAGGTAGGAGATAAAATTGAGTTTATACCAGCCTATCCGGACACAACAATAAACCTTCACGACAGATTCTATGTGGTGAGAGGAGAAAATGTAGAAGCAATATGGAAAATAGGGGCACGGGGAAGAGTAGACTAATTTGTTAGCATATAACATGAATAGATAAAATAGGAAAGGACTCAAAAAAGTATACACTTAAATATAGGTGAACAGTTTATTTTTAACCAAACTAGCCATGGGATGGGGATGATATTTAAGTTTGATAAGCTCTCACAAGTAGCTATCGTTGTGAAAGATCTTAGGAAAGCGATGGAACAGTATTGGGAGGACCTCGGGATAGGCCCTTGGAAAGTATGGAATTTTGATCCATCTAATACGAGGGACATGGTCTTCCGTGGAAAACCAAGCCAACACGCTTTTAGAATAGCAGAGGCGATGGTCGGGGACATTAGTATAGAGCTTATTGAACCATTAGAAGGTGAAACCACCTACAAGGAATTCTTAGATAAGAAGGGCGAAGGGTTGCATCACATTAAATACACAATTGACAACCCAGAAGAGATTCTGGAAAAGTTCAAGAAACTTGGAATAGACGTAATTCAGAGCGGAAGTGTTGGTCAAGGGTCTTATCATTACTTAGATACCGAGTCAAGGTTTGGTTTCATACTTGAACTAGCCACAGGACAACCCGACAGACCACCAGACGAAATATATCCTGGACCTGTTCAAAACGTAAAGTATAGACACTATCAATGAGGTGAATCATCCTTTGCCTTTTACACGATTATTCTTCGCAACAGACGTTCACGGTTCAGAAGCAACATATCTAAAATTCTTAAACGCAGCTAAATTTTACAATATACAATACTTAATCCTCGGAGGAGATATCACAGGGAAAGTAATGGTTCCCATTATAAAGGATACGAATAGCTATTATGCGAATTTCCGTGGAATAGATCATTTCATTAAAGATGAAAATCAATTGCAAGAATTTGAAAAAAAAGTACGAGCGACTGGCTATTACCCCTATCGCACGACAAAAGAGGAACTGCAGCAATTAAAAAATGACGAGAAGAAGGTTCAAGAGATCTTCCATGAACTTATGCTTGAAAACGTAGAAAGATGGATTCGACTTGCAGAACAACGCCTAAAAGGTACGGGAGTGAAGATCTTCATGACAGGTGGAAACGATGACATATCAGAGATTAAAAATGTTATACGGAAATCCAATTATATTATTGATCCTGAAGATGAAGTTGTCTTAATAGACGATAAATACGAGATGATTAGTCTAGGATGGAGTAATCCGACACCATGGAATACCCCGAGAGAATGTTCCGAAGAAGAGATTGAACAAAAATTAGAAGATATGATATCAAAGGTCAAGAACGTGAGGACATGCATTTTCAATATTCATGTACCACCAATAAACACAACAATTTCAGAATGCCAAAAACTCGACGAAAACCTACGACCAGTATTTGAAGGATCAGAACCTGTATTGATAAGTGCAGGCAGCACTGCAGTACGTAAAGTTATCGAGAAATATCAACCAATTTTAGGGTTACATGGACACATACATGAAGCAAGAGGTGCTGTGAAAATCGGCAAGACTTTATGCATAAACCCTGGAAGTGAGGCAAGCGAAGGAATTCTGAGAGGAGTTATTGTCAACCTTCACGAAGGTTCTGTTAAAAGCTATCAGTTCACATCTGGATAACCGTCTAATGAATCCGTCGCCTTAAAATTTTTTGCAAAAACTGTTGATGAAATGCTCATTTTTATTATTACGCATATCACTCAGAAAAGCTTAAAAAGAAAAACTGATAATAAAGGTTCTTAACGAGAAAAGGAGGGAATCTCAATAGGTTCCTCAGAAGCAGAAGAAAAAGTCTTTATAAGAAAATCAAGCGGACTTGTAAGACCATTTGGAACAATGGATGCAGTGTTAATCTTCACCCTAATCATCTTCAGTATTCTCAACACAACTATGCAGTTTAATTGGTTCCATGGTTTCTGGCCTGGCGCTGATTTCGTTGGCTCAATTGCGTTTGCTTTGATTCCTACAATGCTTGTTGCCTTGGTTTATTGGTGTGTTGCTATTGCGATGCCACGAGCCGGAAGCGACTATGTGTGGTTCGCTAGAATTGTACATCCTGCTATAGGGTTCGGCTGGAGTCTTCTATACTTCTACATGTACCTTTGTGCCGCTTTCATCACGATATGTTTCGCATTTGGATATACAACCTCAATGGCTTTAACCTCATGGGGAATACTATATAACATACAGCCTTTCGTGGATTTCGGAACATGGCTACAGTCTCAATGGGGAAGTTTCGTATTTGCATTGGTAATCATGGTGATCTATACCATAATAGGAATCATTGGATCTAAAGCTGTAAAGGCATTTCTCTACGCTGGATGGGCTTTCCAAATAGTCGCACTTTTAACATATTGGGTGGTTCTTGGGACTACAAATCCAAGTACATTTGCTACGAAATGGGATCAACTCATGGGTGGATACATTACCTACAATGCAGTTTACACTACAGCAGCCTTAGCTGGTTGGACATGGACACCCATATCTATAAGCGCCACAGTAGCCTCCATGGCTTTCGGCTTTATGATACTATCGGGAGCAGCATTCGGTGCAGGCACCATTACAGGTGAAATAAGGAATGTGAACAAGGCTGTTCCAATCGGTTTAGTTCTGGCAAACCTTCTTTCCTTTGGCGTATGGTCTTTATGCAATGTTAGTCTGCTTTACGCCACAGACATCAAATGGTTTACCGCTATTTCATGGCTCTGGGCGAACCATCCCGAAGCCTATCCACTTCCGTTCCCGCCAACTACTCCACTGATGCTGAGTATAGCGACTTATCCAAACCAGTTTCTAACAGGACTTGCAATGACTACATTCGTTCTAGCAAACATAGCATTTCCACTGGTTACATACATAACAGCTGCCCGTTACTGGTTTGCATGGGGATTTGACCGTCTAGTACCCACAAAACTTGCAGATGTTCATCCTAAATTCAAAACACCGCATATAGCCCTAATTGTTACCACAATAATTGCAATGATCAGCGCATATTTATACGCTTATCTTGGTTTTGCTAACTGGTTCGCTGCCGTTTCAACAGTAATGGTGCTATCATATGCAGTGATAAGCTTAACTGTTATGGTCTTTCCTTTCACCAGATGGAAGACCTTGCTTGATAACCTTCCAAAATTCATGTCAAAAAGAATTGCTGGAGTACCCTTCATATCCATAATAGGTCTAGTGGCTTCAATAATGCTGTTTTACTCAGCTTATGCTGTGGCTGTAAACCCATTACTTTCGTCAAACTTCAATTTAGCTGCAATACTCTTCGGAGGGCTCTTCATAGCAGGTATCATAATCTACTACATCAGCAAAGAATATTATAAACGGCAAGGAATCGACATAACGCTTGGCTTCAAGGAAATTCCGCCCGCATAGAACGCCTTTTTCCTATTTTTATTATTCTTCCTAAAGAAGGAAACTTTATCCGCGACTTAAAATGATAACTCAAAACATGATTTCCTCAAAAGAGGTGTATGCGTGTCAATCAAACATACCTCAGTTCCAGAAGACCAAATAATTGCTGAAGCTAAAAAAATTGTGGAAACCGCAGCTCAGAAACGCGCAACGTTAAGAATTATGGGCGCGGCAGCTGTGAAAATTCATTGCCAGCAATTTATTAACCTTTACAAGTCATTGCAGAGGGAGTTAACTGATATTGACTTAATGGGCTATAGTAGCCAAGAAGTCGAAATTTTCAGCTCGCTTGAAAGTCTTGGATACGTTGTTGACAAGAACATGCGCCATGTAGCAGCCATCCTCCAGAGATACATTTTTAAGCATCCCACACGCGGATGGAAGGTTGATGTGTTTTTTGATAAGCTTGAAATGTGTCACACAATTGATTTTAAAGGAAGACTTGAACTTGACTATCCAACAATTACCCTAAGTGATATTCTGCTTGAAAAGCTGCAGATAGTTAGAATAAACGAGAAGGATATAAAAGATGTCATTGTGCTACTTCGAGAGCACGAAATCAAAGACTCAGAAAAAGAAGCAGTGAATAAAGCATACATTTCTAAACTACTTTCTAAAGATTGGGGGTTTTATTACACGGCTACATCTAACCTTAAGAAGATTTACAACATGCTCAATAAATACCGTGAGGTGCTTTCGCCAGAAGACTTAGAAGATGTGACCGCGAAGATTAGTTCTTTGCTTGAGGTGATAGAAAAAGCTGAAAAGTCTAGTTCATGGAAACTAAGAGCGAAGATAGGCCCCAGAGTTCGATGGTATAAAGATGTAGAAGATGTAGGCTTATAGCCTTAAATTGCAATGAGGAAGAAGTAAAGATATGAATTCTCAATTGTCAATAAAACCCACATTGGTTGGAGGACTAAGTGGCATAATTCTTGAAAATGAAAAACTTCGCTTGGTTGTTATGCCTGAATTTGGTGCACGAATAATAAGCCTGATATATAAACCCACAGAAACTGAATTTGCGTGGCATTGTACAGACGTTCCTATAGGACGACCATCATACCAAATTGAATACGAAAATGTAAGCGGTTTTTTTGATTGCGTTCCAACATGCGAAACTTGCACATTTAAGGGCAGAAAGCTTCCTCCACTTGGAGATGTTGCATCGGAACCGTGGGATCTCATTGAAAAAAAGAAAAACGGAAACACCATCACAATTCGTATGGAAAAACGCTGTGCATCCTATCCTCTTCTGATCAGAAAAAAGGTATCGATGTCTGAAACTAATCCCGCCGTTTATCTAGACTATGAACTATTCAATTTATCCAATGAAGAAATAGAATTTCATTACAGTGGGCATAACACGATGCCAACAAATCCTCACTTTAAAATCGTTCTTCCACCTGAAGTTTCAAGCCTTAAAGTAGGAACATGCGCCACCGATCGCCTTGGAAGCACGGGGGATGAAATCTCATGGCCCATAACAAAAGATAAGAGCGGGAAGGCTGTTGATTTAAGTCGGGCAGGTACGCCTTGCGACGGTACCGCCGAAAATCTTTACACTCCGAAGCTTAAAAACTCATGGTGTGCCGCCGTAAATGAGGCTAGAAGAGAAGCAATCAGTTTTCTTTTTTCTGCCCAAATTTTGCCCTATATACTTTTGTGGCTTAACTATGGAGGTTGGAGGGGTTATTATCATATTGCATTAGAACCATGCACTGGCCGACCTGATAATCTTGAAACAGCCGTCAATAATTGGAAAAACTATGCTGTTCTAAAACCTAGAGAAAAAAAATTGTGGTCACAGATAATAAACATAGCACACAACATCCGACATATCGAAAAAGTAACAGTTGATGATGGCATAGTGCAGTAAGCTTCTAGCCCGCATTATGGATACATGAACCTTTCTCCGATTTGCAGAATCACAGCCTTTATGTCTAATTTTCTAATTTTTATCTCTTTTTCAACAAGGTATGGGTTCTCCATTGAAAAACTCCATAGATTCCAATGCATTGGAATCACCACTTTAGCGTTTAAATCCCTAGCAATTCGGACGACTTCTCCAGGATTGTTGTAAATCTCCATTCCTGGCGGATTGGCACCTAGGCTAACGAGGGCTATGTCAATTTTATACTTTTTGCTAGCTTTATAGAATTCTTCTGAAAATAGAGAATCGCCAGAATGAAATACGCCGATGTTTTCAGCTTCAAAGAGATACGTGTTTGCTGTTTTGGGTACAGGGTCATTTGCGGGAAGTGCGACAATTCTTATGTCTTTGATCTTTGTTGCTTGATATTCGTTGAGGTTCACGATTCTTTCTTTTGGTATTCCCCAACTCTCCAGCAATTCACAAACGCTTGGTGGTCCGATAAATAGGCTTTTTGTGTTTTTGTTCACGGGAAAAATGAAGTCTTCGTTTAAATGATCCAAATCCTCATGTGTGATAACCGTAGCATCAATAGTTTTAACGTCTGAAGGGTTAAACGGTATAGGAACCATGCGGTACACTGTGTTTAAATCAGGGATTTTGATGGATCCTCCACAGTATGGGTCTATGTAAACTGTTGTTTTTCGCGTCTTGAGTATGAAGCCAGCGCCTCCCAATGACCATAATGCGAGGCCTTTCTCGATTTGGTATCCATCAACCTCTTTTAGAAACCAGTCAAACCATTCGCTTTTCAAATTGATGAGGGGATTTGGTTTTCCTAATCTGATGTTAAACCATTCTCCTTTTCCCATTTACGATGCACCGCAATCTTACGAAATCATTCAAGCGTGTGCAGCATATAAGATTATTGTTGCCAATACATCAATTGATTTATTATATGCATCAATGACTATATATTTCAGTTTGTATTAACGAACACGTTAAGGGGGTGGTTTGTTGGATTTAAAGATAAGCGTGAACATCGGGGAAGGTTATAATGATCCAATGTGTTTTGTTGAGTGTGCAGTTATAGCTGAGAAATATGAGTTTGATACCGTTTGGTTCGGTGATCATCTATTGCCTTGGGTTCACAGCCAAAACAAATCTGCATTTGTCTGGTGCGTTATGCCATCCGCTCTTGACAGAACAAAACGTATCAAAGTAGGTCCGCTTGTTACCTCGCCAATTGGTGGCAGATATCACCCAATAATAATTGGTCAAGCATCAGCAACTCTGGATAACATGTATCCCGGCAGGTTTCTTTTGGGTGTGGGTTCTGGTGAAGCAATAAGCGAAGCCATGTTTTTCCCAAATGGAATGCCGAAGTGGCGTGAACGGATTGAAAGGTTAACTGAAGCTGTGACCTTAATAAGGAAGATGTGGAAAAGTGAGAATTATTTTTCATTCGACGGGAAATATTTCAAAGTAAAAAACTTCTTCTTATACACGAAGCCTAAAACAAATGTTCCAATTTATTTTGCAGCTCAAGGTAAAAAAGCGGCGTATTACGCAGGAATTTATGGCGACCATCTTGTGACTGTCAATTCTCCTGAAGTCTGCAAAGACATTGTTTTTCCAAGCTTTGAGGAATCAGCCAGAAATGCGGGAAAAGATCCATCGAAAATGGAGAAAATGGTTGAAGTTCTTTTATACTTTACTGACAAAGTCGACCCGGAGGAAATTAAGCGTTCTGGAGAGGCTGGCTTTTTTGCAGCGGGTTCTTTTGAGGAAACTGATCCAAGAAGGGTGCAGGAAATGGCTAAAACTGTGAGCGATGAAACAATCCTTTCAAACTACTGTTTCGTTAGATCGCCAGACGATGTTATAGAAATTATTGACAAGTACTGGAACGCTGGAGCAACGCATGTAGAGCTTGTGACGCACTCGTTTTCAGAACGAATAAAATTCATAGGCGAGAAAGTCTTGCCTTATTTTCATGAAAGCAAAAAATATCAACATTAACTATCCGTATTCTTTTTGCTCAAAGCTTTATAGGTGAAGACATTGACTAGGTCTGCCTACCTGCTCGGTGTTGATTCTGGGACAACTTCATGTAAAGCTGCTCTTTACACTCTTGAGGGGGAGCTCATTGCCACCGCTTCAGTGCCACATAAGATTTATCACCCGCAACCGTTATGGGCTGAACAAGATCCAGAAGACTGGTGGCACTCCGCTGCAAAAGCAATCAAGGATACTGTCAAGGCAGCTAATGCGAGGAGCGAAGACATTGTTGGGGTCTCTGTTGACAGCCAAAGGGAGGCCGTCGTTCCTCTTGATAACAGTGGAAACAAGCTTTTAAACAGCATAATTTGGCTTGACCAAAGAGCTATTCCTCAGCAGGAAAAGATTAAAAATATTTTGCCGTTAAATGAAGTTCTTAATATTACTGGCGTACCCGTCGACTTTATTTTTTCAGCTCCGAAAATCCTTTGGATCAAAGATGAAAGAGCAGATGTCTACAAAAGAACAAGAAAGTTTCTATGCGCAAAAGACTATATTGTTTACAAGCTTACCGGTGAAATATTAACTGACTATTCTATGGCTTCGAGAACTATGCTTTTTGACATAAAGAGGCTCTGCTGGTCAGAAAAAATCTGTAGCGAGCTTGATATAAATGCGGATTTGCTGCCTCCCATCAGAGGCTCATGGGAAGTTGCAGGTGAAGTATTAAGTGATGCTGCCAAATTGACTGGTTTAAAAAAAGGAACGCTTGTCGCATGTGGTGGAGGAGATCGGCCATGTGAAGCTCTCGGGGCAGGTGCGGTGAACGTGGGGAGTGTAAATATTGGAACAGGAACAGGTTCTGTTTTTGAGGTTCCACTTCTACAGCCAAAAATTGATGCGAATAGCAGGATCGACTGTTGTTGTCACGTTATTCCAGACAGATGGGAATATGAGGTTCTTCTGAATTCTACAGGTGCGTCGCTTAGCTGGTTCAAGGACAATTTCAGTTTTAGAGAAACAACGAAGGCCAAAAAGTATGGTGTTTCGCAATATCAGCTCTTTGACAAAGAAGCGTCCGCTGTTGATGCTGGCGCCAACAATCTATTTTACTATCCATATCTATGGGGAGCGAGGGCACCCATCTTTAATTCGAAAGCTAGAGGCGTTTTCTTCGGCTTTTCACATGGTCACACTTGGGCGCATTTCCTAAGGGCAATTCTTGAGGGAGTGGCCTTTCAATATCTTAAGGTTCTTAAAATATTGAGTGACTTGGGTGTTTCAGTGTCCAAGGTTCGAATGGTTGGCGGAGAGGCAAAAAGCGATTTTTGGAATCAGATTAAGGCTGACGTTATTAATATTCCCATCGAAATACCGCGCATAACCGAAGCGTCTTCTTTAGGGTCAGCGATCCTAGCTGGTCTGGCGACTAAAATGTTTACTAACGTAGACAAAGATGTCGAGAACATCGTTAAAGTTGGAGCAGTTTATAAGCCGAGAAAAGCTGTTAATAAAAAATATCAAAGAATTTGTGAGGCATACTGGCGTGTTTATAAGTGTCTAGAAAAAGCCTTCAACGAACTACAATAGGCAGTATCGTTAATTTTAAATTTCTGGCACCATTTAATAGGAGGAGAAAAGTGGTGAGTGAAAAATGAAGAAACTAATTAATGATCCATTTAAAGTGGTTGTTGAATCCATTGAAGGATTCACCAAAGCCTATGATTATTTCATTAAACAGGTGAGCTCTCATGTGGTTGCGAGAAAGGATGCCCCAGTGAAGGGGAAAGTTGGCGTGGTTGTCGGTGGTGGAAGCGGTCACGAACCCCTTTTCATAGGTTTTGTTGGTCCAGGAATGGCTGATGCTGCAGTGTTAGGCGAAGTTTTCGCTGCACCGGCACCACCATCAATTCTAGAAGCCATGAGAGTAGCTAATGGAGGAAAAGGGGTGTTATGCATATATGGAAATTATGCAGGAGATAATATGAACTTTGACTTAGCTTCAAGCATGGCTGATGCAGAGGGAATAGTGACCGAAACCGTCCGGGTTTGGGATGACATCGCTTCAGCCCCGCCTGAAAGAATGAACGAACGTAGAGGGCTCGCCGGTGACTTATTTGTGATCAAGGCCGCTGGAGCGAAAGCTGAAACGGGAGCCTCCTTGGAGGAGGTAAAGAGAGTCGCTAAAAAAGCTAGAGATAATTGTAGAACGTTTGCTGTGGCACTTTCTCCGGGGACAATTCCAGCAACTGGGAAGCCTACATTCAATATAGGAGACGATGAAATGTACTTGGGTGCAGGGGCTCACGGCGAAAAAGGTGTCGAGAAGGTAAAGTTAAAAACAGCCGACGAGACAGCTACGATTTTGGTAAACAGCATAGTGCATGACTTACCGTTCAAAAGCGGCGATGAAGTAAACGTTATTATAAACGGGTACGGCTCTACCACGTTAATGGAGCTATTTATAGTAAACCGCAAGGTTCATCAAATCTTGGAGGAAATGAAAATAAAAATTCACCGAACAGAGGTTGGAAATTTTCTCACAACACAGGAAATGGCCGGTTGTTCAGTTACTTTAATGAGATTAGACAGTGAACTGAAAAGTTTGTGCGACGCCCCAACATACACTCCAGCGGTCCGAATTTGCCCAGATATGCTGAAAAAATTTAGCGTATAGAACCACAAACTATCTTATGGAGAAAGTTCAGATTGGAACAATACATAGACTTCAAATGTATGAAAGATCTTTTACTTAATGTTGCAGAAGAAATTATGAGACAAAAGGATTACCTAACAAAGCTCGACGCAGCATGTGGAGACGGCGATTTTGGCGTCGGAATGTATATTGGATTTAAAAATGCGAAGACAAGCATAAAGCATTATGAAGAGGGAAACATAGGTTCACTCTTGGAAAAAGTGGGTTATGCGATACTGTCTTCAGTTGGTGGCGCATCTGGCCCTTTATTTGGAACAATTTTTGTTGAAGTAGGTAAGGTTGCAAAAGGTAAAAGTGAGATAAATCTGCAACATCTCGCTACAATGTTCGATATGGCTTTACAGAAAGTGTATCAACTCGGAGGGACAAAAGTTGGGGATAAAACTCTCGTCGACGCCCTCGAACCAGCTGTTAATGTATTAAAAAAAGCCAGTAATGAGGGGCTAAATCTAATGGAAGCACTTAAAAAGGCGACCGAAGCTGCGGAGAAAGGCGCGGAAGCCACAAAGAATTTAGTAGCTAGACAGGGAAAGGCGAGATATTTGGGGGAGGAGACGCTTGGCCATCCGGATCCTGGAGCAGTAGCTATATATCTCATTTTTAAGGCTATGCTATCAGCTTACCAGTCTTGTTTAAGCCACAAACCTTAGGACTTCAATTTAATGCTAACTGCAACCAAATATTTCTGAGCATGCGTTTGGATTAGCTATTTTAGTGTCATACCTTTTTCTTCAATATCTCCAGCGCATCTTCCACTTTTGCATTTTCATGAACAATTAAGCGAAGAGCTTTAACCATGGCAGTAACGTTGGAACTTTGAAAAACATTTCGGCCGAATACCACTCCACGAGCTCCCGCGTCTATAGCGTCCCTCCCCATTTTTAAAACGTCAAAGGGTGTTTCCATCTTAGATCCACCTGCTATTAAGATTGGAATGTTGCAACTCTTTACGACCTCCCTGAATGAATCTGGATCACCTGTGTAATCTGTTTTAATTATGTCTGCTCCTATCTCTGCAGCCATTCTTACATGAAGTTTGACATATTCTGGATTTATTTCATTTCCCTTCACTTTGCTTCCTCGAGCCATGGATTCAACCACGAATGGAATACTGTACTTTTCGCATTCCCTCGCAATTTTCGAAACATTTTGAATGTTTATTGCCTCTGCCTCGTCCTTTGCGTAACCAATGAACAGGAAAGAAATCACCGCATCAGCACCGTACCGCATGGCATCTTCAACTGAGGCTATTAACGTTTCCAGTCCGGTTTCAGGAGATAGCACGTTTCTGAAAAGATTTGTCCAGTCGAGACGAAGAATTAGTGAAGGAGCTTCTTTCCCCAGAAAACTCGGTAGACAACTCTTTACTTGTCCAGGAGTAATCACAACGGCGTCTGGATTCCCGCTGATAATCTTTTGAAGAGTCTCTGTTGGAGACGTTAACCCCGGAATTGGTCCTAAAAATAATCCGTGATCTAGAGCCACAATAAGTGAGTTACCAGTTTTCTCATTAAAAATTTTACTAAGTCTAATTATTTTCCCCAAATGACTGCACATGTTCATCTTTTATTGTTTACAGGCGAATGATATTTAAACTTAATGGCAACACGTGGTTGGTTTGAACTCGGGCATTTAACTGGTAACAATATGCATAATTGACACTGACACTAGGTGCATAATTGACACTGACACTAGGAAAGTTTTTATGTATGATTTGTAAATCAAGTGCGCGCGCATTACCACAATCTACGTTACCCACGACCAATTGGAGGCTATGTCAATGGCAGACAAAATAGCTATAATGAACAAAGGCAAGTTGCAACAGGTGGGCAGTCCACATGAGATTTTTAATCATCCAGTAGACTTGTTCGTAGCAACCTTCATGGGCAGTCCACCTATGAACCTCTTAGAGTGCACTTTAACAGAGAAAAATGAGTCGTACTTTCTAGATGCTGGCACCTTTGCTCTCCCTGTTTCAGAGGACATGAGTACGTTAATCAAAGAAAGAGCCACAAGCTCAGAACTGATTTTAGGAGTTAGACCTGAGGATATCATTCTTGGAAAGAAGAAGTCTCCAGATAGACCTATCGAGGCCGAGGTTTACGTTATAGAACCCTTATGGTCAGAGGTCATAATCGACCTGAAGGTGGGAGATAATTTAGTTAAAGTGAAGACGGTCCTAGACTTCGCGGTAAACATGGATGAAAAGGTATGGATAGGTTTCAACAATGAGAAAATATATCTATTCGATAAAAAAACTGAAAGAATTATCATTTAGTTGAGGATTGGGCTATCCGAAGTATGGTTTCCATGGTCTATTTTTTAAAGTTCCATTTGTCTAGGGAATATTTCTTTTCATAGAGCACATTCGTAGTATTCCTTTCTTCACTAGTTAAATCATCTTTTTCTAACTTTATTGAATACTCTTGCTCAAAGCCTTTAATTAAAGCTTCTTTTACATAGTCAATTGTCAACTTTTTTACAGAGTGTTCGTTCAAATTCGTGACTTCCTTTTTAAAGTTTCTTAGAACTTTTTTCATCACATTAAGGTCACTATCAACAAGTAATGTACCGTGCCTGATACAAGCTCGGAAACGATTTGCACCAGCCATACCAGAAATTTTTTTGCCTTCAAACAAAATTTCATTCGCCGAAAGATCTGTCCTTAATCCTAGCAATTCTAATCCCTTTATAAAACCTCTTGCTACCACTTCATAGGTTTTCATTATGCTTGAGGAAAACAGGCGATGATTCTTGTGAATTATAAAAGAGAAGTTAATGTTTCCAAGATCTTGATAAACGGTTCCTCCGCCCGTAAACCTTCTTACAATCGCTATTTTCATTTTTTTACAAATGTCAACTTCAACTTCATGCATAACGTGTTGGGAGTAACCGACTATGACGCATGGTGAGTTACACCAAAATCTTATAGTATTGGATGATTTTCCTTCACTTACGCTTCTAAAGATAGCTTCTTCCATTGACAGATTAAGGAAGGGGTCATATGAAGGGAGATCTATTAATCGCCATGTCTCCAAATTCTCTTCCCTACTTGTTGCGTTTTTCTAGAAAACCTTTATATTTTTTTATTGCACTGTAATTTCCTTGACATCTAAGAATAGCTGAGGATGCCGCTTGCAAAGCTCGCTTGACGGAGAGTGTGCGAATGTTTAAAGCCCAGTCGTATCTTATTGAAAGGTCAAAATGAATAAGTTAACCATTAACTTCGAGGAGTGGAAGGATTATGGGTATTGAGATAATAAATGAAGTTCCAATAGAGGAATATAGTTCGCTTGAGCTAACTCATGATGATTTTATATGGTTATTGAGAAAAATGTGTGAAATAAGAAAATTTGAAGAACGGGTTGAACGATTATTTTTCGAGGGGCAACTTATTGGTCCTTGCCACCTGTACCTTGGTCAGGAATCGATAGCTACCGGTATAGTTAAATCCTTAGACAAAGAGGACATCATAATTTCAACTTATAGAGGGCATGGTCACGCAATCGCACGCGATGTTCCATTAGAAACTTTAATGGCTGAGTTGTTCGGTAAAAGGACTGGAACTTGCAAGGGTTTAGGGGGGTCTATGCATGTAGCCATGAGTGTGAAGCATAATATATTGCTTGCTACGGCAATCGTTGGTGGAGGATTACCAATAGCCGTAGGAGTTGGGTTGGCATTACAATATAGGAAGAAAAGACGGATTGTAGCAGTTTTCTTTGGTGATGGAGCTGTAAACACCGGCGCATTTAACGAATCATTAAATCTAGCCGCGATATGGAAACTTCCGGTGCTTTTCATCTGTGAAAACAATTATTACGCTTTTTCAGTTCCACATAAAAAGTCATTCGCAGGAGAAAGTATAGCTGCACGCGCAGCATGCTACGGAATAAAGTCATTT
>Ga0272448_1004395_pt1 | contig 16098 bp, 11 predicted proteins | sample YNPCB0191_FD_202220 | JGI IMG/M metagenome (GOLD analysis project Ga0272448, IMG submission 202220) | Hot spring sediment microbial communities from Yellowstone National Park, WY, United States - YNP-CB-019-1 | ecosystem: Environmental > Aquatic > Thermal springs > Hot (42-90C) > Sediment...
GTGTAAGCAAGACAAGACTCCCATGAAGGGTGTGCCGAGTATCCGCAGGCGTATGCTGTCAGCCAGATGGAACCAGGATAATCTAGAACGGTTGCTCGTCACCTGATTTTAATGCGTTTGCCCTGGGCTCGAAGATCGTCTTTCAGAACAATGCCCGGCTCACTTATCAACCCTATCATCTGCCGAGCCTCGACGGGAGAAGCGATCTCTCTACCTGCCGACATTGCCATTTGGGCCACACGCTCGATGAGCATGGGATTGGTTGCATGCACAGTTCTAGCGTCATCAAACCACAGGTTGTCTTCAAGCCCTATCCTGACGTGACTTCCCATCTCTATCCCCATCTTGCAAGCGGAGGTCTGAAACCGGCCTATACCCGCAACAGCCCAGACGGCAGATGGTGGAAGTGCCCGTACCGCAGCTAACATATTCTCTTTGCTTGCACCCAGCGTCCCCAACGATCCGAAGAGGATATTGTAGTAAAACGGAGGGCGCAGTATGTCATGATCGATCAAATAGCGTGAATATTCGATCATTCCTATCTCAAAGCATTCCAACTCCGGAACTATATTCCTCTCCGTCATGCAAAGGGCAAGAGACTTTATCATCGAAGGATTATTCACCGATTCTCCCGTGGGGAAATTCATAGAGCCAAGGGTAAGAGAGGCCATCTCGGGTGTGGGCTTTTGGGCATGTAGGACTTCAGACCGCTCTTCGAACGTCTTGAAATGCCGCCCACTCGTCGATACACACAAGATCACGTCAGGGCATGCAGATTTGACTCCACGTAAGATTCGCTCGTATATATCTTTCCGATACGTTGGAAGACCATGTTCATCTCTGGCATGCAAGTGTACTATGCTCGCCCCTGCGTTTCTGCATCTTACAACATCTGCGGCAATCTCATCACAGGTAATGGGAACATGAGGATTCATTTCTTTAGTTGGAATCATACCGGTGATGGCCGCATTGATTATCAGCTTGTCCATCTATTTGCCCTCTATCTCCGTTTTCACGATCTGTGCCGGAACGCCCATTGCCTGGACTGAATTGGGCAAATCGCTGGTCACCACCGCTCCTGCCCCGATAACACAATCGCTCCCGATGCTTACTCTATCCAGGATAACAGCGCTCATGCCCACGTAGGTTCTTTCCCCAAGCTCTGCGAGACCTGCAATATTCGCCCCACACTGTATGCTGCAAAGATCACCGATACGAACATGATGACCGATCAATACACCACGATTCAAGAATACATGCTTCCCTAAGGCCGCATGTGTCGATAGGACTGAATTACTACCCACAATACAGCCTTCTCCAAGCTGACATCTGGACGAAATTCTGGCTGTTGGGTGCACGATGGTGGCAAATTCAATGCCATGCTTTGTCGCTTCCTCTATGAAGAGTCCTCGCTTTGTGCTCCCAAGTGCGCAAACAGCAAGGTGCGTGTCCTTGAACTTGTGCAATTCATCTACCCAAACCACAGGCAGTCCTTCGATGCTCATTTCACATCGCTCTCGATCCATGTTTTCAACAAATGCCGTAACTTCGCAGCCTGGGATATCGGAGATAAGATCGAATACTTCCTCAGCCAGCCAGCGTGTGCCGAGAATGACTATCTTTTGAAGCAAACTACCATCCTCCCCGAATTATTTTGATCACGAAATCTATCTCGTCATCCGTCAGCGAAGTATGCATCGGCAAGGAGATCACTCGATCGCAGAAATACTGAGCGCACGGAAGATTCTGCTCTTCGTACATCTTATACCTATCGCATCTTGAAAAATGAACCGCCGATTCCACGTCATTTCGGCGAAGCTTCTCGATCAAGCGATCTCTTGATTCCACAAGCACCGCAAACAGGAAGTTTGAACTTCTCCGATCGTTTTCTCTTCTTAATAATTCAACCCCCGCTATTCCGCATAACGATTCCGAATACTGATCGACGATTTCCTCTCTACGGTTATTGTCTTCGGTCAGATACTCTATCTGAGCCAACCCTATTGCAGCAGTGACATCGTTCATGTGGTAACGAAATCCTACTTCCTCTACTGAGTATTGATGCGTATATCCATTGCCCCCTGCGTCTTTTCTGCGATGGGGATCCTTATCGATTCCCAAATACCTTAATTGCCGCAGTCGTTTCTCGCATTCGGCATCCGAAAATGTCAACGCCCCTCCCGATCCGGCGGTAAGATTCTTTGTAGGATCGAAGGAAAAGGCTTGAAGGCTGTCATGCGATCCGATCTTCCTCCCGGCATATTCAGCTCCGCAAGCATGAGCGCAATCCTCTATAACGGGGATGTTAAAATTCCGTCCCAACCCATAGAAATCATCCAAACTACAAGGATAACCTCCATAATGCATTATCATTATTGCCCCGGTCTTTTCGGTTATTCTCGACGCGACGGATTGGAAATCAATATTACCCGTATCCGGCTCAATATCTGCAAATACCGGCTTCAAGTCTTCGTAAAGCAGTACATGGTTCGTCGAAACAAACGTGACAGGAGTGGTGATCACTTCACTCCCCGGAGGAAGATTCAACACTTTGATAGCTAGATGCAGCGCTGATGTGCCGGAATTCACAGCGACGCAGTGACGTGAATTTACGCATTCTGAAAAGACTCTCTCGAACTCTTCCGTCTTTGGCCCCATTCCCAGCCATCCTGTGCGCAGTACCTCGGAAACATAATCGATTGCTCTTTCCCGGACATTGGGTTTAAATAGACGAACTCTCAAATCGAACTCCTAACACCATCGGACTTTCGGGCAGATTGCCTCGATCGCAGAAGCACTTTGGCAAGCAGAAGGTAACCGGTTATACATGAAGGATGCGTGCGTATCGATCCAATGAGTGTGTTGACAGCATCTTGGTTTTTACCCTGATGCATTTCAAGCCTGGCCAACCTACGAAGCGCGCTGGCTTTTCGATGCCGCACTAGTGCGGTCATACTGGGATTTTCCCGCATCGTCCAATAAAGTAGTTTCTCGTACACGGAGAGACTGGATCGAAGCATCTTATCATCACTTCTTGTCGCTTGTCCCTCATGTACTCTATACATTGTGGAAACCGTAGGGTCGAAATGAAAAGGATAATGCTGGGCCAATCTAATCCACATGTCCCAATCCCAACATCCGGGAAGAGAATCTTCAAACATTCCGCACTCCAACATCATGTCTCGCCGTACGAGAACGCATGAAGGAGTACATATGAAGTTCCCGTATATCAAGCGTCGAAGCGGATGGCAAAAATCGATGCCGGATACTTCCTGCTCCCGTATTGGCGTCAATTCAGAATCGACCAGCAGCACGGGGCCGAACGTCAACGCCGCATCAGGATTTGATTCCAGCGCAGACACCTGCACCCGCAGCTTCTCGGGGAGCCAAATATCGTCCATGTCGAGAAAGGCTATATACTTTCCCCTAGCTTCCTCAATTCCTGCATTTCTACCTGTAGAAGCCTGACCATGATTCTCACTAAGACATATCAATCTAGCCGATCGTGGAATAACGTACTGGTCGGTTACAGCCTTTTCCGAACAATCATCAACTACGATGAGTTCATAATCTTCAAAGTCCTGATCTAACACACTGCGAATCGCCTGATTGACGAACGCAGGGTTATCATAAACCGATATAATCACTGTAACCAGAGGAATGTTAACGCAGTTCACTTCGCAAGTTCCCAGTTCATTGCTTAATGTGAAAAATACTCGAAAGACCAACGAAATCCGTCCAAAGCCGTGGTCTAGATTCTACCCTTAACACCGCCTGGCTGTCAATTATACTTGTTATCCGTATATGAGTCACTTCCAACTAAGCAAAAAGAAGGGGCTCCCGTTTCCGGGAACCCCCTTTTTTCTTAGTTTGGTTGAGTTATGCTTTTTGCTTACGGATTGACTGTGAACTGCATTTCTCCGCAGCCGATCTCAGATCGTACTATTCCTGTGTCTCCATTTGGATCAGGGCTGCTTCCTGTAGATGCTAGATATATTGCGCGGAATGTGTTGTTCCCCAAATATTCGAAACGTATCCCATCGATAAGCGACATCCCCAGATTAAAGCAGCGCTTATTGTTTAGGTTGTCGTCTGTTCCGCCATCCATCTGCACTGGACCATTGCTGCCGTACGTCCAGTTAATACCGTCTCGGCTAAACTCCATGCTTGGTATCCACTGATCGTTAGGAGAAGTTCCTATGACCACAAAACTGATTCGCGCATAAAGGTGTCCTCCGGGAGACTCATTCGCAATTCCTATAACGTTTCCGTACTGCGTGAGTGCCGTACCCATGAGCTCTCTGTTATTGTAATCGAATGTAGTTGGATCATTCGACTTTATCCTGTACATCTGTCCTGTCGAGGAGCTATAAGTCTCCCAGCAGTATAACCACCACGGCTTTCCGCTTGAATCACTTGATTCGTAAACCGTTTCATTGTAGCATTGACCGATGTACGTAGGATTGGCAATATTGGTGATAACACCTCTGTCGGATTTCCTTGTCCAGTTATCGCCATCGGTACTGGTAAATAGTTGTATGCGCCCTTGCATAACCGCGGCTGTCGCGCCTGCAGGATAATCGATCGGCTTGCCTGGGAAGATCTGGCAGTTTGTGTACATATAGTAGGTGTTCCCCACTTTCAATACCTGTGGGGAAAGATAGTTGCTGTAATACCAGGAATTGGGATACCCTTCTTCCGCCCCGTTGTACTTCTCCGGCCTGCTCGGATGCGGCATATACCAGGTATTGCCAAGCCCATTCTTTGACCGGACCTGGGCGACATGATCCCCATCGCCGTAGCTGGAACTCCATCTTGCTCCCCAGTACAATCTGTACGGCTCCGAAACGGAAGTATCTTTGATACAGCTTACGGTGTAGTCGTATGCTCTATTCGCCGAACCGGCAGGCGTAAAGTCTCGATTAATCGCAGACTGGAAGCCGTACCATCGGCTCTTAATAGTGATTGAGGAAACCCCGGAAAGATTTGAAAAGTTTAGAGTACTGGTCTTGAACGAAGGAAGTTGGGCGGCAACAAATTGCTTAGTCGATGCTCCATCGTGATCCATCGCCGTGTATTGAGTGGAAGTGCCGAGATTGGCATGTGTCCATCCGGGTGCATACCATACAGAGTCCGGACCGGTGGAAGCTGCATCGTAGAACGTGTTGGTAGTTGTGCGATCGGTGGTACATGCGGTCGAGTAGATACCCGACAACAAATTGAAGATCGTGGTACCCACGATCCCGTCTATCCAACCATCACACCGAACGCCGTACACTTCACTACTGGTAACGCGATCCGGACAAATACCTGCATAGCAGGAGGAACTAAGGAAACTTGATGCTCCACCTGCAAATGCATACAAGCCGCCGTAGCATCCGACGGCGCCGTATGCTCTGCCGTTGACACCACCATCACCCGATACGGCATTAAATGAGATATTCCCTGAGCCGGACAACTGTGCCAATGCCCACGCCGAACCGTTCCAGTAAATTTTCCACACTCCGCCCTCGCTCGCAGTACCATACACACAGTATGCCGTCGCTCTGTCAGGCGTGAGCGATGTGAACCACCCTGGGACTACGCTGGAGTACGTGACCCAGGAAGTACCATTCCATATTATAACATCACATCCGCCGTCTCTTCTCCCAGCGTATAGGTATTTTGTATACACAGGATCATGGCAGACACATCGATAGGCCACATTGTTTATCTGGGTCGTATACCAGGTGCCACCAGTCTTATAAATATAATCCAGCCCTGCGCCATCCTTCCTAACGCCGTAGAATATATTCCCAGCGGTAGCATCGCCTGATACTGCTATATAGTCGTTATCATTGACATGGGTAGTTGTCCATACGCCCCCCGTATACTGTACGACATCTATACCGACACCCATAACCGATGCTGCAACACTTACCAAGAGAGCAAAACACAAGAGCATTACAATACTTAATCTCTTCATTCTTTTTTCTCCTTGTTAGTCTTTGCGCCACGTGTCCTTTGCTGGATACATAGCAAATCGTCGCCTTACTCTGCAGCCTCCCTTCCTGTGTCGTGGATACTCTTCGAACCTAAGCATCAAAACTCACGCTATGGCCGGAAACCGAAAAAGTTATCGCTGACACATTTTGCTAGTTAAGTATTACCACGTTTTCGCCATAAGTACATGCTGATAATTGATTGCTGTGAAAACATTTTTTGCTTCCTTATTGCTTACAGCCGGCAACAGCGTTATTAGTCAGTTCAGATATAGATGATGACGGTGCAAATTTGGATAAAAAAGAAGGGGCTCCCGTTTCCGGGAACCCCTTCTTGCTTAGTTTGGTTGAGTTATGTGTTTTGCTTACGGATTGACTGTGAACTGCACTTCTCCGCAGCCGATCTCACTGTAGAATACACCACCGTTTGGATCGTACGGATCGGGACTTCCTTCACTTCCAAAGTATATCGCTCTGAAGGTATTGCTTCCGAGATACTCGAAGTTGATACCGTTTATAAGCGAGAAGCCCATGTTGAACGACTGTTTGTTTCTGTTGTATGGATAAGTGACTGAATCCAAACTCTCGTCGAATTGCAATCCATCCATCAAAACAGGACCGTTGCTTCCGTATGTCCAGTTGATACCGTCTCTACTGAACTCCATACTAGGTACCCATCGGTAAACGTAGCGGCTGTGTGCAGAATCGTACCACGAATCATCGGTTCTGTTTGTGAAACTGATTCGAGCATACAGGTGTCCGCCGGGAGCTTCGTTGCAAACACCCATGGTGTTGCCATACTGACCGAGCGATGTGCCCATGATTGTTCTTTGTGTCCAGTCGAATGTCGTAGGATCGTTCGACTTGATCCTATACATAACGCCGGTCGAGCTGTTGTATGTCTCGAAGCAGTAAAGCCACCACGGCTTGCCGCTTGCATCGTTTGCTTCGTAGATCAACTCATTGTAGCACTGGCCGTAATGAGCAGGATCGTTTATGTTTGTGATAACGCCACGGTCGGTCTTTCTTGTCCAGTTATCACCGTCTGTACTGGTTGCCAACTGCAATCTTCCCTGCATACATGCTGCTGTTGCGCCTGCAGGATAATCGATCGGCTTGTATGTATCGATCTGGCAGTTTGAATACATGTAGTAGGTGCTGCCGACTTTGACGATCTGAGGGGACAGGAAGTTGCCGTAATACCAGGTATTCGGTGCTCCCTGCTCGATTCCCTGCCACATCTCAGGTCTGCTCGGGTGAGGCATGTACCATGTGCCGCCAAGGCCTGTCTTTGACTTAGCCTGAAGGACGTGGTCACCGTCACCATAGGTCGACTTGAATCTTCCACCCCAGTACAATCTGTAAGGCTCTGCAACCGAGGTGTCCTTGATACAGCTTACGGTGTAGTCATATGCCCAGTTCGCTGAACCGGCAGGAGTAAAGTCTCTGTTTATACAAGATGCTGCGCCGTAGTATCGGCTCTTGATCGTGATGGAAGAAACTCCTGTCAGGTTCGAGAAGTTGATCGTACTAGTCTTGAATGCCGGAAGTCCGGTTGCGCAGAATGTTTTTGTAAGCACAGCGTCTGGTGCCACCGAGGTGTACTGGTTGCTGGTGCCCAGATTGCCGTGTGTCCAACCACCTGCATACCATACACAGTCAGGACCGGTCGAAGCTGCATCATAGAATTCGTTGCTTGTTGTTCTATCGGTACAGACTGAAGTTGCATAGATGCCGGAAAGCAGGTTGTAGATTGTGGTGCCTACGATACCATCTACCCAGCCGTCACATCGAACGCCGTATACTTCGTTGCTGGTTGTATGGTCAGCGCACAAACCTGCGTAGCAGGAAGGGCTGAGATTGCCGTATGAGCCGGTCTGGAATGCATACAAGCCGCCGTCGCAGCCGAGTGCGCCGTAGATTCTACCGTTCACTCCGCCGTCGTTTGACAAGGCATTGATGGACAAGTTGGTGGAACCAGTCATCGCAGTAACCACCCATGCTGCACCGTTCCAAGCGATCTTGTCGATGCCGCCTTCTTTCTTTGCGCCATATACGCAGTACTGAGTACCTCGGTCTGCTACTACTCTTGTGTAATAAGCGGTGGATATCGTTCCACCGACAACCCACGAGGTGCCGTTGAAGTAGATAACATCCAAACCGCCGTTGACCTTAGCGCAGTAAAGGTAGTTGTTCGAAACCGCGTCATTACATACATCACGGTACTTTGTACCGCTGATGATGCTGTAATAGTACCATACGCCGCTGCTGTTATACACGTAATCAATGCCGTTGTCTTTGCGGACGCCAACATATCTATACTGGTCCTTTGTTACACAACACCTCACATAATCCTGAGTATTCATGGCGTTGGTAACCCAAGATCCACCTTGGTAACCAACAAAGTCAAAGGACGCCATCGCGCTTGCTGCTACTCCTGCTATAAATGCAAGACAAAGCAGCATTACAATGCTTAATCTCTTCATTCTTTCTTTCTCCTCCATGACGATTTCCTTTCGATCCTAGGCTCATTCGACTCATGAGCCAAATCCTTACAATTTTGTCTCTTCATCCCTCCCATCTTTACATTAGTACACTATGCCCAACGGTACGCTCATAACACCAAGCATCGTGAGTTAAGCACTTGCTGGTAAGTCGTTATGTACCAGCACAATGTCTTACATACATATTATCGTATTTTGCGAGATTGCCAATGGAGATTTTTGCGCCGACTTTGAAAGATTATAGCCAAAATTTATCTTCTACACCTGTCAACTCACGCTCGTATACACAGCATGGGAAAATGCATACAGTGGCAGTTTGCAAACCGGAGAGTATTTTTGCTATAATTTTCTTGCCAATATCAGGCAGCAACACAAGACGAGGTGATACTCTAGTGCCAACTTACGGTTACCGATGCAACAACTGTGATCATGAGTTCGAGGTTGTCCAGAAGATAACCGAAGAGCCAATAAAAGAGTGCGAGAAGTGCAAAGGGGAAGTGCGCCGCCTGCTTTATCCGGTCGGCATTGTATTCAAGGGGTCAGGCTTCCATATCAATGACTACCGCAAGGAAAGTAAGCCATCCGAGACTACGGAAAGCACGCCAACTCCGGCTGCCAAATCGTAGCCAACATACGAAAGAGTATTTTTCGGAAACAGTTATCAGCACAAAGGCCTCAGCGGAATGTATCCTGCTGAGGCCTTTTTATTATCGTCCGAATATTGTATCGGCTTGAAATCTTACTTTGTATTCAAACCGAATGTATCTTTCACGAACGTGTCAGTCACCATGGTTCGACCCTTGCGAATCGCAGCGGCTTTGTCCATCTTCACTTGAGAATTGTTCACGCTTGCATTCTTCGAGCCGATCTTAATCTTTACATCCTTCTGCTTTGCAACTGCATGGACGGTCTTCGATTTGCTGTCCCAATCGATCGTTCCACCCGCATTCACAACTACCGGACGAATCTGCACCATACCGGTTCGCTTAGGCGTCACTACGGCGGACCGAGCGGACGATTTAGGTGATGCGGCTGCCTTAGGTGCGCTCTGCTTGATTGTCGCTGTGATGACCCGCGCCTTCGGAGTGCTGGGTGTCGAAAGTGCACTTTCGGTTTGTACAGCGGTTTGCGCAAACTCTTCATGATCCGCCTTTGCCATCAATATCGGCGAGGCAACAATAGTGGATGAAGGGGCCGCAACCGACGGCTTCTCAATCGGGAGTGCCGGAGTAGCGAGCTTATTCTCGGCCATTGCAGTACCGGGAGTCGAAGCCGACCCGCTTGCCAACAAAGGCATCTGGACGGTCTTCAAATTGACGCTGGTGGACGGCTCTTCCCTCGGCATACCGGGTGTCAGTAGTTCGCTGCCCGACTTCGCAGTCGCTTGGACACTACCGACTTGGTCCGTCTGTGCGGCCAATGCAGGCATGGACGACGGAGTGGATATTGTGTTGCTTTGGACGGGAGCTTCCTTAACGATCTTTTCCACCGGCAATGATGGAACTGATAGTTTGGTATCTGAAGCTACAGTGGTCGCAGAAGAAGTCAGATCGTTTGCCAATGACGGCGTCTGAGCGGACTTCAATTCATCCGTTGTCGAAGGCTGTTCCTTTGGAGCGGTCGGCGTCAACAATTCGCTTCCGGTCTTAGGGGTGGTCTGAGCGACCTCCATCCGCTCCGATTTTGTAAGCGAAGGAGAAGCAGTAAGATTCGGGAGCTCATTACTTTGCGCAGGATCTATCTTCACTACCGGCACGGCAGGAGTCGCCAACTTATTTTCAAGTACTGGGCTGGTCTGAGCAACCTCCACACTGTCGGCTCTTCCCGACAGGCTCGGAGATTGAACAGGAGATGCTACCGCAACAGATGCCGGAACAGTGGATGGCTGCGCGGTAGGAGTAGATAGTGCAGAATCGAGATTCCCACCCGGAGACAACGAGGCTGAAGCAGTACCATCAACCAACGCAGGCAGACTCTGAGACTTCGGCCCGGTCACGCTGGGAGCTGATTTCGTTACAGGAATAGATGGAGTCGAAAGAACATTCCCCGACATCTTGCTCGCGAGGTTATCGACTTCGGATGCCTTAGCCATCAGATCAGGAGCAGCGGTTGTCTCAGGTATGGATGTACTCGGAGCGGACTGGGCAGGCTGAGTAACGGCAGCAGCCGATGGTTGTGCAGCCAATGGTAGTGCGGCCGATGCGGAAAGCATCTTATCCAGATCCGAAACCGCTGTTGCCGTAGAAGGAAGGCTCACGGCTGCGGCTGTCGGAGCAGTCGATTGAGGTATAGATTGCTTAGGAGATGCCAACGGATTGACCTCAAACTTCTCGCTCGATCCGGGAGTCTGACCGGAAGTTCTAGCCTCCTCAGAGGATTTTAGAGTTGAGGCGGGCAAGCTCGGTGTCAATTTGGAATCTTTGGGTGCGGCGGACTCGGTATGCGCCGGTTTCGCCAGATCAGGAAGCACCGGAAGAGTCTTCTGTGACTCGGCTGCTATAGGGACTCGAAGGACAGGATTGCGAACTATTACCCTGATAGTCGGTGAAATAGCGACGTTGTCCGTATCGTCCATACCCTGCGCGCTAATGTAGTGAGGCCCATTGTTTACGTTGCGGGTGTCCCAATCGTATTTGAATGGTCGAACATTGCTGGCCGACCTCATGGATTTGTCGATGTATATGCTGACAAATGGATCTGTTCCGGTAGAAGTGGTCGCATCGATGATGATCGGAGTATTCCCTGAAACGATTTGGCCATCCTTGGGGCTTCGTATCGACATCCTAGTTCCCATTAACGGCTTCAGAGTATCTCCTGACTTGTTCGATACGCTGACCTCGCAGGAAGCCTTGCCGAGCAGATCTTTTCCTGAGTACACTGATACGCCCAGGACATGTTTGCCGTTTGCGGTGCGGCTGGTATCCCATCGAAACACGCTGTTCCCCATTGAAATCGCCGGAGAATAGGCGCGATGGGTAATATACTTTCCATCCAGGGATACTTCGACTCGCGAAACGGTCTGATTATCCGACGGATTGATACTTATTACTATATCTACCTTATCTCCGCTGACCGAAGAACCATTCGGCGGAGCCGAGAACTCTACGATAGCTGCCTGCACAGCCACCGATACGGCCAACATGACTAGTATTGTCAATAAAATATGTACAGGCTTTCGCATAATACGTCCCCTCTCGTTCCGATGGCGATTCAATGCAGAGTAAGCACCTGCCATTACCGGTTCAATGTATCACAGGAAATGGCTCAAAGTCAAGTTAAATGCTCCTGACAAACCGATATGATCCCGTCATTTATGGCCTCGATAGTACGCTGTCCGGGCTGAACTATCAGAAACTCTGAACTGTCCCATTCACCGCTGAACAGCCGATCTGAAAGCCTCATATCGCCTTCAATCGCCGCATACGACCAGCCGCGAGTCACCGCAAGCTGACTTGTAAACTTCCTGTAAGCTTCTACGTCGCCCAATGGTAGATCGATAAGTGCGGCTCGACTGTAATTGTTCATCCAGGACTGCTCTTGTTCCAATAAAAACAGCGCATTGTCTTCGCCGTATTTCTCGATGTACTCTTTCAATCGGGCTTCGGATGCCTTGTCCTTGATGCTCTCGAATCCACCTTGACCGGCATCGGCATCCATCCGTTCTATCCACCCGGAGCTGAAGTAGTAAGTTCCCGGGTTTCCTCTAAACTCCTCATCGTAACGTTCCTTGGATCCAAGGAGCAGAGTGATGCAATCATGCATTCTGGGGATCACGATAGGAGTATCCCTGGCAATAAGATCAGCAGTTCCCCTGCTGCATAACCCATATCCAAGAACAATATAATCATTGCCGACTGCCGAGGCTTTATCGATCTCATTTTGAAGCGTCTGTCGTAGATTGTCGGGAACGGAGTGCAAACCCGCATTGAGAACAGATAAACTCACCAAATGACTGGAATGCGCTGCTGAATGGTAGCACTCTCTGGAAATGACTTGACAAACGATACCGTGTAGCTTCACTGGATGGTTCTCCATACTTTGTACTGTGCGGCCCAATATCGAGCCGTATCATATAAGTATTCTAGCGATATTGCCGATACACTGCAATCGCGAGAACATCTGCACTACACGATTGGTCTATACCCAGACGATCGATATGTCAAAACCATAGAACTGATATGGTCTGCATTTGGCTCATTAGCAAGCATCGGTCACCATGCCGTATGATGCGTCGTTGAGGAATTTCACGTGAGGAAGCTCTTTGCTTTAGAGCAGAATCATGCCGCTTTACTGATGTTCTGCTTTCTTTCGACGGATTCCATAATCACCTGGTGGGCGCATTCAGTGTCACGCCAACCAAGAATTTCGGTTTCCTTCGACTCAAGCTGCTTGTAAACGGTGAAGAAGTGAACGATCTCACGCCGCACATGGTCGGATAGATCCTCGAGTCTTGCGACCCCATCAAACCTCGGGTCGGTGGCGGCAACGGCGATAATCTTGTAGTCCTCCCCTGCTTCATCGTGCATGTGCAGCATACCTATCGGCCGCACACAAATGATGCAGCCTGGGAAAGTGGGATGACTGTCGAAGATCAACACATCGAGGGGATCGCCGTCTTCCGATAGTGTGCCGGCTATCCAACCATAATCAGTAGGATAAAACAGAGGCGAATATAGCACGCGGTCAAGGACAAATGCGTCATATTTTTCGTGGTATTCGTACTTATTCGTGCTGCCTTGGGGAATCTCCACAATTGCGTTCACAACAGCAGGAACTTCATCACCGACCGGAATATCGATCAACCGCATATCCTTACCTCCGACTCGCAAACAACGCGTCTCGATCTTCCGTACCCCGGCAGAGAGACGAAACAAACGCGCGGGAAGCAGAATACTTTCACCCTCTTGGAACTTCTCCGACGGTATAAAACGAGCCGGTGACGCAAACCAGATCGTCAGCATCGGCGTCGAGGAGTGCTGCGTCTACGGCCGCTTTGACAGACGGCACGGTGATTACTTGCGGGCAGTATTTTCGGGCAACTTCAGCTACATCATCTACGGAAGCGGCCCTTGGATTATCCGGAGCGGTAGCATAAAACCGTTGTGCCAGAGGAGCGAGTGTTCCTATCACATTTTCAACAGAATGCCCGGATACCATACCCATTACAAGGAGAAGCCTCTTGTATGAGAAACGGGCAAGTAGTTCGGATGCGACAAACTTCGCTCCGTCCAAATTATGCGCTCCGTCGATCACCAGCATAGGTGACTCGCGGAGAACTTCGAGGCGAGCAGGAATGTATGCGGTTTCGAGACCTTTGTATACAGCCTCTTTAGCGACTGGAATGCCGTTCTTCCGAAGAGCCTCGATTGCCCCGATTGCGGCTGCCGCATTCAGGAATTGGAAGTTCCCCCTCATCCCGAGACGAACCCCAGGATAATCGTCGATAATCCCATATACGTTCACGCTGTCATCGGCAATTTGAAGAGGGAGAACCTTCGGCGACCAAGAATCGTCGGCATCGGACATATCCGTTATCTTGAGCGCATCTGCGGTTGATGCGACACACCACATTTTCGATGATCTCTCAACGCATGTTCTTCGAAGGACATTCAAGGCTTCCGGATCGGACGAAGCAGTGACCAGGTGGCCGCTCTCCTTAATAATCCCCGCCTTCTCTCCGGCGATCTCGCGAACGGTGTTCCCCAGCCTGTCCATGTGGTCAAGTGTGACGTTTGTTATCACGCTTACCAGCGGAGTAACGACGTTGGTGGCGTCCAACCGACCGCCGAGTCCGACTTCCAAAACGGCGAAATCCACGCCCAGCTCTGCAAAGTACAGGAAACCGACTGCCGTCTTCACCTCAAATTCCGTCGGATGGCCGTGTTCAGTTTCGGCGATCACGGCGGATTCTTGACGCACGATATCGACCAATCGAACAAACGAAGCCTTGTCGATCAAGCAGCCGTTTACCTGTATGCGCTCTCGAATATCATATACATAAGGAGAGAAGTAAGTGCCGACCTTGTAGCCGGCACTTACTAAAATACTCCCTAGCATCGCGGTCGTGGAACCCTTCCCGTTAGTGCCTCCGACGTGAATGACCCTCAGCTTTTTGTGCGGGTTGCCTAAACGCTCACACAAAGCCGTAAATCGTTCGAGGCCCAGCCGCCAGCCGTATTTGTTCAAACCGTGCAGGTAATCTACGGCCTCCACGAACTCCTCTTCAGAGACTTGGTCCCTGATATCGATACCATCAACACCGGAAGTCATCCTTTAAGCAAATCCCTGCGTTCTTCGAGCTTGCTCTTCTTTTCCTGAAGCTCACTTACGATTCGCTGTTCCTTCTCCACGATATGAGCAGGGGCTCTGGAGATAAACTGCTCGTTCGAAAGTTTGGCTTGGCTTCGGGATAGTTCAGCATCGACGCTCGACAATTCATTCATTATTCGGGCAAGTTCCTTATCGACATCCACAAGGTCGGCCATGGGTACGTACACATCGATCCCTTGAATGTGGGCGGAAACGAACTGCGTTCCATCCGAGGCCGGATTTTCCGAAGCAATATCGAGACTGCTCAACTTACCCAGGCTCTCGACCATTGCCTTACCTGCTTCAACCGATTGCCTGGCCTTCTCTGTTGAGGGCACAATCACCGATTCAACTTTCTTGCCGGGAGCGACTCCAAGCTCTGCTCTCAAGTTTCGAACCGCCCGGATGACTTCCATTACCGTATCCATCTGCTCTTCAGCAGAGGTATCGATGAGGGATTGATCTATCTTGGGGAAATCGGCAACCATTATGCTCTCTCCCTCGTGAGGAAGCGACTGCCAGATTTCCTCGGTTATGAACGGCATGAACGGCTGAAGAAGACGAAGCGATGTTTCGAGCGTATGCCAAAGCACATACTGGACTACAGGCTTTTCGTCGGTCTGGAGACGAGGCTTGGCTATCTCGATATACCAGTCAGCGAACTCACTCCACAGGAATTCGTACAAGCCTCGAGCTGCATCGTCCATATCGTAATCGCCCAGCCCGGAGTTCACCGTTTGGATGGTTTGCTGCAATCGACTGAGTATCCATCTGTCCTCGACCTTGAATGCTTCCTTCGATGGAGCGGTCGGAATCTCCAGTGACTCCGTATCGAGATTCAACAGCACGAACCTCGACATATTCCAAACCTTGTTGCAGAAGTTTCGAATAACCTCCACCCTGTTTGCCGAGAAGCGGAGGTCCTGCCCCTTGCCGGCCTGCTGCATGAGCGCAAATCTCAAAGCATCGGCACCGTACTTCTCGATTATTTCAAGAGGATCGACACCCGTGCCGAGCGACTTGCTCATGCGCCTCCCTTCCTCGTTCAATACGGTAGCATAGATGTACACATCATGGAACGGGATTTGGTTGACGAATTGAAGGCTGGTCATTATCATTCGAGCGACCCATAAGTAGATAATCTCTCGGGCCGTCGTCAACACTGAAGTCGGGTAGAAGTTATGCAGTTCCGGAGTGTCCTTAGGCCAACCCAGCACGGCGAACGGCCACAAAGCGGACGAGAACCACGTGTCGAGAACGTCTTCATCCTGGGTCAATGATTTCGACCCACACTTCATGCAAGC
>Ga0272448_1004400_pt1 | contig 16092 bp, 11 predicted proteins | sample YNPCB0191_FD_202220 | JGI IMG/M metagenome (GOLD analysis project Ga0272448, IMG submission 202220) | Hot spring sediment microbial communities from Yellowstone National Park, WY, United States - YNP-CB-019-1 | ecosystem: Environmental > Aquatic > Thermal springs > Hot (42-90C) > Sediment...
CGTACGCTCCATCCCCAACATCGATCACCGCTTCGGCAACGGCGATGCCGAGATCCTGGGCGTGGAACTGCTCGACGAGGCCGGGCGCCCCACGCGCGAGCTTTTCGGCGGGGACCGGGCGGTCGTGCGCGTCTCGGCGCGCTTCCGGCGCGACCTGGCGGCGCCCATTCTCGGCTACACGCTGCGCGACCGCATGGGGGTCGAGATCTCGGCGTGCAACACCTCCTATGCGGGCCGCAGCCTGCCGCCCGTGCGCGCCGGGCAGGTCTGCACGGCCGATTTCTGCATCGAGCTGCCGCACATGGCGGCCGGCAGCTATTCCATCTCGCCGGCCGTGGCCAGCGGCAGCCTGTTGCGGCACGACATGTGCGACTGGATCGACAACGCACTCGTTTTCAGCCTCGCGTCCCGCGGCCTGGTCTACGGGATGCTCAAGATGAACGTGGAGGTCCGCACCTGTATCGGCGACGATGAGCCGGCGCCCGGCCGATGAGGGACGGGGCCCGGCCCGGCAACGGCACGTATGCTATCCCATCTGCGGCGTTTCTTCCTTCTGCTGCTCACCATCCTGCTCGCGCCGGGACTGGCGCTCCTGTCCCTGTTGCTGCTGCTCGTCAATCTTCTCGAGCGCGCGTCGCGCGCCGCCCGGCCCGCGGCGCCCCACGACGATCGGCCGCTCTCCGGCAGGGCCTCCGTCGTCATTCTCAACTGGAACGGCAGGGACCTTCTCGAGGAGAACCTGCCGTCGGTTCTCGATGCCGTGCGCGCCGACGGCCGGGGCCACGAGATCATCGTGGTCGACAACGGCAGCGACGACGGTTCCGCCGAATTCCTGCGGCGGGAATTCCCGCAGGTCAAGGTCCTCGAGCTGGGCGCCAATCTCGGGTTCGCCCGCGGCAACAATGCGGGCGTGCGCGCGGCGGCGCACGACGTGGTCGTCCTGCTCAACAACGACATGCGCGTCGACCCGGGTTTCCTGCGGCCGCTGCTCGACGGCTTCGGCCCGCGCACCTTCGCCGTGACGAGCCAGATCTTCCTCCAGGACCCCGGCGCCCGGCGCGAAGAAACCGGGAAGACCGCCGCCGCCTTCCGCCGCGGCATGATCGATTTCACCCATCGCGAGGTCGATGCCGCCCGGCACGCGCGGGCGTACTACCCGGCGCTGTGGGCCGGCGGCGGCTCGTCGGCTTTCCACAAGGAGCGCTTCCTCGAGCTGGGTGGATTCCAGGAGCTGTACTCGCCGGCATACGTCGAGGACACGGATCTTTCCTTCCAGGCCTGGAAATGCGGATACCAGGTTCTGTTCGCTCCGCGGTCCGTCGTCTATCACCGGCACCGGGCTTCGAGCAGCCGGCGTTTCGCGCCCGCCGCCCTCGAGGCCCTCGTCGTGCGCAACCAGCTGCTGTTCACCTGGAAGAACATCTCGAGCTGGAGGTTGCTCCTTGCGCACGCCCTCCTGCTGCCGTGGAACTGCTACCGGCTGGCGCGCGATCGCGGCCTTGGGGTGTGGCGCGCCCTGCTCGGGGCGGCGCTGCGCCTGCCGGCGGTCGCGCGCGCGCGCCTGCGCGTCCCCTACCGGGCGGTTCTCGGCGACGGCGAGATCTTCGCGCTTTCGGCCGCGCCCGAGCTTTTCTTCGCGCGGGCGCGGCCGCGCACCGCTCCGGCCGCCGGGGAGCGGCCGCGCGTGCTGTGGCTGACCGCCTATCTGCCGCACCTGGGCCGGCATGCGGGAGCCGGCCGCATGTTCCAGCTCCTGAAGCGCATCGCGCCGCACTACCGGGTGAATTTGCTCACCTTTCTCGAGAGCGACGACGAGCGGGAGTTCCTTCCGGAGACGGAGCGATGGTGCGAGCACGTCGTCGCCGTGCGGCGCCGCGCGCCGGCGCGCTGGCACTGGTTTCCTTACGAACCCTTCGACGAGTTCCGCACTCCGGAGATGGAGGCGGCGCTGCGAGCGTGCCTGGAGCACGAGGATTTCGACCTCGTGCAGCTGGAATACACGCAGATGGCATGTTACGCGCGGCGCGAGCTCGGCATACCGATTCTGCTGACCAAGCACGAGGTGGATTTTGCGGCCTGCGCGCGCCGCGCCCGGACGGAGCGGCGGCCCTGGCTCAAGCTGCGCTGGTTCTACAACTACCTTCAGGTCCTGGAGCGCGAGATCCGACTGCTCGGGCGCGTCGATGCCGCGATCCTCATGACCGAAGCCGACCGGCAGGCGCTCGCAAAATTCTCGCGCGGCGTCGCGCTGCACGTCATCCCCACGGGGGTCGACCTGGACTACTTCCGGCCTGCAGGGCGGCGCGCCGACAACGAGCGGATGATCTTCGTCGGCTACTTCCAGCACCATCCCAACGTCGATGCGATGCTATACTTCTGCGGCGCCGTCCTGCCGCGGATACGGGCCGAGGTGCCCGGCGCGGAGCTGCTCATCGTCGGCAACAGCCCGCCGCGCGAGATCCGGGAACTGGAGTCGATCGCCGGCGTGCGGGTCACCGGCTATGTGCCCGACATCCGGCCCTGGATGGCTTCCAGTTCGGTCTACGTCGTGCCCCTGCGCCTGGGCGTGGGCATTCGCGGCAAGATCCTGGAAGCCTGGGGCATGGCGCTGCCGGTGGTGGCCACGCCGCTGGCGGCCGCCGGCCTGCGCGCCGAAGACGGGAGAAATATCCTGGTGGCGGACGGCGCCGATGACTTTGCCGCGCACGTCGTCCGGCTGCTGAAGGATCCGGAGCTGCGCGCGCGCATCGGCATGCAGGGGCGGACGACCGCCGAGCGTTACCACAGCTGGGAACGGGCGGCCGAAAGCCTCGATGATCTCTACCGCCGCTGCCTGGGCCTCGGCCCGCGGGAGGCGCGGGTGCTGCACGCGGCGGGCGGGACCGGGATCGTGGGATGACACGCGTACTCGTTGTCGAGACGGCTTCTCCGAAGCGCGTCCGCCGGAAGCTGGAAGACATCCTGGCCGGCAGGATCCATCCCGGGCCGGAAACGACCCTTCTCTGCCGTGACGATCCGGCCGGCCTGGAAACGTACCGGGATCTCGAGGGCGTGCATGTCGTGGCGCTCTCGCGCGGGACGGAGCGGAGGACCGTGCGCGAGTTGCGCGCCCGGCGCTGGGACGTGGTGCATGCTTTCTGGACCGGCGAGCGGGGCTTCCGGCGCATGAAGTGGCTCGCGCTGCGCATGGGCGCGCGCAGGATCGAGATCGATTCGGGCGACGGCGGGATGTTTCGCCTGACCTGGCGCTCGCTGCCGCGCTACTGGATGTTCCGCCGGCGGCATCCGCTCCCCCGGGACCACTGGGAATTCGCGGCCCCGGCGCCCGCGGCCGCTGCGGCTCCCCGGCATGCGGGCGAAAGCGTGCTCGTCATCCAGTCGGCGGATCCGGAGCACGTGCTGCGCGCCCTGGAGCGGCTCGACGCTGGCAAGGTGTTCCGCGATCCGCGCTACACTCTGTTTTGCAGGGACCGGCCCGAGGTGCTGCGGCACTTTACCGGCCATGGGCGCATCGCCGAGGTGCGCACGCACGCCGAAACGCGCGCCTGGCGCGCTCATCTGCGCCGGCTGCGGCGCGCACGCTACGACGCCCTGGTCCTGTTTTTCACGGGTGATCCGAGCTACCGCAAGGTCAAGTTTTTTGCCTTCCTGCTCGGCGTGCGCCGCAAGTACGTGTTCAACGAGAACAACGACTGCTTCGAATTCACCTGGCGGGCGTGGTTGTCGTTCCTGGCTCATCGCCTGGCGGAGCGGGCGCGGGTGGGTCCGCGGCCGGGACGGCTGCGCGCCGCCGCCCTGTCGGCCCTCGTGGTGCTCAAGGTGCTGCTCGTGCCCTTCCGCTTTCTCTATCTCCTGCTGGTCTGGCTGCGGCTGCGCAGCGCGGGCCTGCGAGCAGGTTAGCTCATGTTGGTACGCTACGATTGCCGTCACTTTCTCGGGCACAAGCCGTGCCGGTTCCGCCGCGCATGCGACGGGTGTCCCCATTACGCGCCCTTCGGCGAGCGCATTCTGATCATCAAGCTTGCGGCCGTGGGGGACGTGCTGCGCACCACGCCGCTCCTGCGCGGGCTGCGCCGGGCCTGTCCCGAGGCGCACATCACCTGGCTCACGGACCCCGGTGCGGTGCCGCTGCTCGAGGGCATCGGCGAGATCGACCGGCTCCTGGCCTACGACTGCGAAAGCGTCCTCCGGCTCGAATGCGAGACCTTCGACCGGCTCTACTGCTTCGACAAGGAGGCGCGGGCCACGGCCCTGGCGATGAAGGTCCGGGCGGCGCACAAGGCGGGTTTCGGCATGAGCGCCTACGGCAATGTCATGCCGCTCGACCGCGCGTCGCAGTACATGTTCGAGCTGGGCATCGACGACACTCTGAAGTTCCGCATCAACAAGAAGACCTATCCGGAGCTGGTGTTCGAATGCGCCGGCCTGCCCTACCCCGGCCCGCAGGAATATGTGTTTCCCGACCTGTCGGCCGAGATCGGCGCGGCACGGGAGAAGCTGGCGGCCTCGGGCGTCGCGGATTCCGATCTGAAGATCGGGCTGAACACCGGGGCGGGCGCCGTCTTCGCCACCAAGAAATGGACCGAGGAAGGCTACGTCGGGCTTGCCGATCTGCTGGCGGAAAGGCTGGGCGCCCGGATTCTGCTGCTCGGCGGGCCGGCGGAAGTCGAGCGCAACGCGCGCATCCGGGCGGCGGTGCGCCGTCCGGTGATCGACACCGGGAACGACAACCCGCTGCGTGCCTTTGCGGGCATCGTCGGCAGCTGCGATCTCGTGGTGACCGGCGACACGCTGGCCATGCACCTGGCCATCGGCCTCGGCGTGCCCGTGGTGGTCATCCTCGGGTCCACCTGCCACCAGGAGATCGAGCTGTACGGCCGCGGCGCCAAGATCGTCTCCGATTTCGACTGCAGCCCGTGCTACCGGAGCGTATGCCCGAAAGAGAGAACCTGCATGCAGGCGATTGCGCCCGAGCAGGTGTGCGAGGCCGTTTTGCAGGTACTTGCCCGGACCGAGCGCGCACTCGGCCCCCGCCGCGAAACGCGGCGATAAAGGCGAAAGGCGGCGCCGCGTGGCAGGCCATGATGAAAAGGATATCTTATTTCGGTGACAGGCTACTCAACCCCGAAACTCCGCCCGGGAGGCTGTGCCCCGGCGATACCCATCGATCTCGGATTGCGGCTTGAGAAGCGCAACGAGGGGCGGACAGGCGACGCCGCCGGTTGCGGATCGCCGCGGGAATTCTCCCCCGATCCGGGCTGCCGAGGGCGCGACAAAAGGGGGTGCCGAACGAGGGACCCTGCTACCGCCGACGCATCATGAAGAATTCGTATCCGTACCAGCTCGAGTATCGGCGATAGAGGTCGATCTCGGCCTGGATTCCCTGGATCATCTCCAGCTTCCCGGGATCGGTCGCGTACTCGCGCCGCAGCAAGCGCAGCCGCGCTTCGAGGGGAGCATAGTAGTTATCCAGCCACGAGGACTCGGGCAGGGCGAAGTGCCCGACTATCTCGAGTCCGCTCTTCTCGATGGCGGCGAAATTCGCTGGAATGTCCATGATGGCGGGGTATTCCCGCTCGAAGTACGTCCGGCACGCTTGCGGAGGGTCGGGGCGGAGCCAGCAGAGCTCGGTGACCGCCATCAGCCCTCCGGGTGCGAGCAGGTCCCGGCAGACCTCGAGGCCTTTAGTGAATTCGAAGACGTAAAGCGCCCCTTCCGACCAGACGATATCGAACGAGCCCGGCGGGAGCCGGAGCTGCCGCATGTCCGCGAGACGCGTTTCGATCATGTCCAGAACGCTGGCGGCATGCGCACGGCGCCTTAGTTCCGCAAGGTAGGGTTCGTGGTTGTCGACGGCGAGGATGGGGCCGCCGAGGGCGCGGGCCAGGACGATCGTCTGCGGACCGGCCCCGCATCCAAGGTCGAAGACCTTCAGCGTTCTCCCTCCACCTGCGCCGTGCCGCTTTTCCCCCGGAGGCAGGAGCGCTTCCAGCGCTTTCTGCGTCCACTTGTCGTCCCCCGGGCCATGGCGCGGCAGGGAAGGGTCGAATATCTCGTAGAAGAATTCCGTCCCCATCACTTCCATGGTTGTGGTCCCCTCTTCAGGCGTACGGTGGATACATGGCAGTCGCGATGTCGGCGTGGAGATTCGGGCTGTGCGGTCTTTCCCCTTTGCCCCTTGACCCCTTGCCCCCTGAAGCTGGCGAGCCAGGTTCCGGGCATGTCATCGGCATGGCGCACGGGATCTCCGGAATTCCTGCCGACGCCCGCTGAGCAGGCAGCCTCGCGCGCATTGTGCGGCAGCTCAATTCGCCAGCACGAGCAGGCCGGAGACGAACGTGTGCTGCTGGTATTGATAAGGCAGGCCCTTGTACGGCGAGTTGATGGGCCCGAGCTCGCCCCAGGCATCCAGACCGAAGACCGGGATGGCGGAGGCGCCCGGGGCAAGGCGGATGCCCTGCCTGACCTCGTCGGCGCGCGGGTCGAGCTCCCGCAGCCGGTAGCGCCGGGCGCAGCACGAACTGGTCAACACCACCAGCGGCACCTCGCCCTGCCTGAGCTGCGAAAGCGCGCGCTCGATGCCGACAGCCGCCCGCGCCCGCATCCGTTCGCCCACAGCAGCCACACGCACGCCAACAGTGCGCCGACCGCGACCGATACCTTCCGATGGAATCCGGAGTTTCCTCGCATGGTTTCCTCGCCGTTGAGAGACCCTGCCGCCTTATATTTCGCGTTTTCGATTCATTCAGGAACAATTACAGGGCAGCAAGCCTGCCGACTCGGGATGGGGCGCTGCGCCGGCCGCGGGATTTCCCGGTGATTTCACCCCGATTCGATGCTATTCTGCCGCCTCCGAAGGCTTGTTCGCCACTGCCGCTTTTCTCAAGCAAGGGGATCTATGACGCAAGTTCCTGCCGAAAGACAAGTGCCGGTCCGGCCGTTTCCGGCGTCGTTCTGGGTCGCCAACGTCACGGAGCTGTTCGAGCGGACGGCCTATTATGCCATGGCCAGCTTCGTCGTCATATATCTGGGGCGGCTCGGCATGGGCATCTACATCATGAAAAAGGGGGACGCTCACCGTTTTCGATGAGCGCGGCCCGCGGGCGAGCGGATATCGTCGCCGCGAAAACAGCTGAGCGAACCTGGATTGGGAGGAAGATCATGGCGGCCGGAGCTTTGACAGGACGAACCCTGGGGCACTACGAGATCTTGGAGCTTCTGGGCGAAGGAGGCATGGGGGCGGTCTACAAAGCCAGAGACACGCGGCTCGGCCGCTTGGCGGCCGTCAAGATCATGCGCCCGGACCGCGCCGGCGACTCCGAGCAGAAACGACGCTTCTTGCGGGAGGCGCAGACGGCATCGGCGCTCAACCATCCCCATATCCTCACGATCTATGAAATCGACGCCGATGCGGGCCTCGATTACATCGCCATGGAGTTCCTCTCCGGAGGAACGCTGGCCGATGCCATCGCCTGCGGCCCGCTACATGCCGAGCGCGCGCTGCGGCTGGCGGCTCAGGTGGCCGACGCGCTGGCTGCCGCGCATGCCGCCGGCATCGTGCATCGGGACCTGAAACCGGCGAACATCATGATGTCCGCGGAGGACCGCGTGAAAGTCGTCGACTTCGGACTGGCCAAGCCGATCGAGCCTGCGCCGCACACGGCGGTGACGGCCGAGGCGCTCACCGCCGAGGGCACCATCGTGGGCACCGCAGCGTACATGTCTCCCGAACAAGCCGCAGGGCGCACCGTCGACGCGCGCAGCGACCTTTTCAGCCTGGGCACGATACTGTACGAGATGCTGGCGGGGCGGCGGCCGTTTCGGGGCGACTCGCTCGCCAGCACCCTCGCCGCGATCCTGCGCGACACGCCGGAGCCGGTTGCCGGGGCGGCGCAGGAGGTTTCGCGATTGCTCGAGCGCTCGCTGTGCAAGGATGTCGACCGCCGTTTCCAGTCCGCCGCCGAAATGAAGCAGGCCATCGAGGCATGCCTCGCGGCCCCGCCCGGCCGGGCGCAGCCCTCCATCGCCGTGCTTCCGTTCGCCAACATGACGGGCAAGAAGCAGGACGACTACCTGTGTGAAGGCTTGGCCGAAGAGATCATCGATGCACTGACCCGGATTCCAGGGCTGCGGGTGGTCGCCCGCACCTCCGCATTTGCCGTCGGCCGCTCCGGCCTCGACATTCGCGCGGCAGGAGCGCGGCTGGATGTCGGCAACATTCTCGAGGGCAGCGTGCGCCGCGAGGGCCGCCGGGTGCGCGTGAGGGCCCAGCTCGTCGACACAGGGGACGGCAGCCATCTTTGGGGAGAACGCTACGATCGCGAGCTGACCGACATGCTGGCCTTGGAGGACGAGATTGCCGGAGCGATTGCCGGGCGATTGCGCCTGCGGCTGGGGCGCGACGCGACCGAGGGGTTGCGCCCCGCGGTCGATGTCGAAGCTCACACGGCCTATCTCGAAGGACGCTACTATTTCGCGCGCGGGACACCGGAAGCAATGGCGCAGGCGAAAGCGTGCTATGAGCAAGCCATTGCGCGGGACCCGAATTCCGCCCTGGCGTACGACGCGCTCGCGGAGCTGTACTGGTTTCTGGGCTTTTTCGGCGGCATGACGCCGCGCGAGGCGTTCGCACAAAGCACCTGGTGCGCCATGCGTGCGCTCGAGCTTGACGACAGGCAGGCCCGGACTCACGCCTTGCTCGGAATGCTGCGCAAGGAGCTCGACTACAACTGGCCCGAAGTCGACCGCGAACTTCGCCGGGCGCTCGAACTGAACAGGGCATGCCCGGTGGTGCGTCTGCGTTACGCCATATGCGGCCTCATGCCGCACGGTATGGTCCACGAGGCGATGGCCGAGCTCGAAACGGTGCTCCGGAACGACCCGCTGTCGCTGTTCGTACGGTGGTGGCTCGCCGTCATGGCCTATTTAGCCCGACGATACGAGCGGGTCGTCGAAGAAGGCCGGCATATGATCGCGCTCGATCCCACGCACTTTCTGGGCCACTGGACGCTCGGCGTCGGCTTGGGTGAAACCGGCGCATGGCAGGAAGCGGTCGCCGCGCTCGAGAAGGCGGGCGATCTGTCGGGCGGTGTGCCGCTCACCCTCGGTTTCCTCGCTTACGCTTGCGGGCGCGCCGGCCGCCGCGACGATGTGCGCCGGTTGCTTGGCCGCTTGCAGGAATGCGGCAAGGCGGGCTATGCACCGCCGTCGATGCTGGCCGTATGCCACCTCGCACTCGAAGATCGGGACGCCGCGTTCGAATGGATGGACAGGGCCGTCGAGGCACGCGACCCGATCATCATGCCCATCAAGACTTTCCCCTTCCTGGACCCGCTGCGCAGCGACGGGCGCTACCGCGCCTTGCTCCGCAAAATGCACCTCGAGTGAGCCGGGTTGCGCAGCGCGGCCGCAGGGAATCCGGGCGGCTTCGGATTCAGCCCTGGGCGCCACGGGCGGCGCCGTGCAGCAAGCAAGCCGCGCCGGACGGGTATGCTCCATTTCGATCACGGCGCGCCCGCCGCCCGATTCATGCTCCGCCGACACCTCGATGCGCCGTCGCATCCGCCCGCCGTCGGCTTCCAGCGCAGGCGCCCAGTATCGATCCTCGGTTGCCGCATGCGGGCCTTGGCCCGGGCGCCGAAACCGGGTACCATGCGGGCGGCCATGGAAACCGAATTGGAAAACCGGCAGCCGCTGCAAAGGCTGTTCGCGGAGGTCGCGCCGACGTACGAATTGGTCAACCGCGTCCTCACATTCGGACTCGATGCGCACTGGCGGCGCAAAGCCGCGCGGCTTGCCGCCGCCGAGGGCGGCCGGGCGTGGATGGATGCCTGCTCGGGCACCGGCGAGCTGGCGGCGAACCTGCGTGCCCTTGCTCCGGCGGAGACGCAGGTCATGTCGCTGGATTTCTGCCGGCCGATGCTGGCCCGGGCTGCGGCCAAGCCCTCCGGCCGGAAGATCGATTTCGTTCTCGCCGACGTCAAGGCCCTGCCTTTCGCCGACGCCAGCCTGGACCTGATCACGATCTCTTTCGCAACGCGCAATATCAATCTCTCCCGCGCCGCCCTGGTCCGGACCTTCGCCGAGTTCCGCCGCGTCCTCAGGCCGGGGGGCCGTTTCGTGAATCTGGAAACCAGCCAGCCCCGCTCCCGGATCGTGCGCGCGCTCTTCCACGCCTATATCCGCCTCGTCGTCCGGCGCGTGGGGGCGCTGATCTCGGGATCCCGGGCGGGCTATGCCTACCTGGGCACCACCATTCCCAGATTCTACCCGGCCGAAGAGCTGACCGCGATCCTGAAGGAAGCCGGGTTCGTTGAGGTGCGCGTCAAGCGCCTGCTGTTCGGCGCTGCCGCCATCCACCTCGCCCGCGTCTGAGGAGTTTCGGGGTTGAGTAGCCTGTCACCGAAACTCAGTCCACGAAGCGGTACTTGATGATGAAATAGAGGGCGGCGATGCCGTCCTTCCAGGTGATCTTCTTACCTTCTGAATAGTCGCGGCCGCTGTAGGAGATCGGAACCTCGTAGACCCGGCAGCGGACGCGCGCCACCTTGGCGGTGAATTCCGGTTCGAAGCCGAAGCGATTTTCGCGCAGGCGGATGCGCCGCAGGACGTCGGCACGGAATACCTTGTAGCAGGTTTCCATGTCGGTGAGATTCAGGTCGGTGAACATGTTCGAGAGCGTGGTGAGGACCTTGTTGCCCACCGAGTGCCAGAAGAACAGCACCCGGTGGGGGCCGCCGAGGAAGCGCGAGCCGAAAACGACGTCCGCCTTGTTTGCCAGGATCGGCTGGATCAGCGTGGGATATTCCGCGGGATCGTATTCCAGGTCGGCGTCCTGGACGACGACGATGTCGCCGGTGACCGCCGCGAACCCGGTGCGCAGCGCCGCCCCCTTGCCCCGGTTGCGCTCGTGGAAGACGACTTTGAGATCGCTCTCCGGCGGCAGGCTCCTGAGAATGTCCCGCGTGCCGTCCGTGGAGCAGTCGTCGACCACGATGATTTCCTTCGGCAGGTCGACCGCGCGCACGCGCCGCAACACCTCCAGGATCGTGTTCTTCTCGTTGTATACGGGAATGACGACCGACAGCTTCACCCCGGCCGGTGATTGCGCTTCGCTTTCGGGCATGGCGCGCTCCCCCGTTCGATCCCGGGCCCGGAGCCTACGGGTTCCCCGTCGGTCGGGCCGGCGGGGTTTCGGGCACCGGCGCCGGCATGTTCGCCTTGGTGAATCTCGGCAGCATCTCTTCCCGGTTGGCGAGGTGATAGACGGCCGAGGCGACCACGATGGCGCACTTCTTCAGGTCTTCCTCGCTCACCCTCTCGTACGTATCCAGGTTGGTGTGCCAGGTGTGCGTCTGGTATTCGATCGGGTCCTGCGACATGCCGATGCCGGCTAGGCCGGCCCAGTTGAACGATGTGCTGTCGGTGCCGCCGCGGTTGCGGCTGCGGGTGGCGACGGTCCCCATGACCCCGAGATCCTCGAAGGGTCGCAGGATGGCGCGGAGGACGGCGGCCGCCTCCGGCGGCCCGAAGATCGAGGCGCCGCGCACGCGCCCCGTGCCCGAGTCAATATTGAAATAAGCCACGAACTTTTCGAACTCCGGTTTGGGCGACTCGAAGGTGCCGAAATGCTCCCTGACATAAGCCTGGGAACCGAGCAGGCCCTGTTCCTCGCCGCCCCAGAGCGCGACCCGGATGGTGCGCCGCGGCCGCAGGCCGAGCTTCTGCAGGATGCGCACGGCTTCCATCATGGCCGCCACGCCCGTGGCATCGTCGGTTGCGCCCGTTGCTCCGTGCCAGGAGTCGATGTGTCCGCCGAGCATCACGATCTCGTCCTTCTTGTCCGTGCCCGGGATCTCGGCGACGGCGTTGTAGGCGGTCCGGCCCTCGGGATAGACGGTGTTGACGATCTCGACCTCCATTTCGACAGGCGTGCCGTCGGCCAGGACACGGCAGATGCGGCCGTAGTCTTCGTTGCGCACGACCAGGGCGGGCACGACCTTGTCGGGATCATAGAGCCTGTTGCCGAAGACACGGATCTGACCGTGCTCGCGCGCTCCGTCGTTGACGCGCACGAGCGCTCCGGCCGAAAGCAGGAAGGCGTCGATCTGCTCTTCCACCTGCCGGGGTTCGAGCGGCCGCGGGCCTTCCCGGGGCGCCTCGGGCTGCTGGGGCGCGCGCGGCGGGCCCGCAGGGGGCGCCGGGTTTTCGGGATCGTACTGGGCGCGCACCTCGGAGTCTTCGCGCCGCTTGTAGGGCGCGTTGAAGGTGATGGGAACCGGGCGGTGGGCGCCGACCAGCACGATCTTTCCCCTGACCTTTTCCTTCACCGACTCGAGATACTTCGTCAGTGCCTCCTGCGTCGGCCGATCCGGCGGCACGATCTGAACGGCCTGGGCGCGCACCACTCCCTTGGTGCTCGGAGTCCAGGCGACCACCTCGCAGGTCAGATGATCCTTGTAGGGCGCGGTCACGTGGGCCGAGTACTTCTCGTTCGCCCAGCCGGGATGCCCGAAGTCCCACGGCTCCAGGTGGCCGTTCACGAGACCCCATTCCTGCATCTGCCGCACCGCCCATTCGCATGCGGCCTTGAGATTGGGCGAACCCGTCAGGCGCGGGCCGTAGACGTCGGTCAGGAAGTGCACGATGCGCATGACCTGGGAATTCTCGGTGCCTTCCTGGCGGATCTTCCAGTTGGCGGCGGAATCGACCCTTTCCTCCGCCGCGAGAGCGAAAGCGCACAGGATGCAGAAGGCAAGCAGTGCCGCCGTTCGTCGAACCATGGCAAACCTCCAGGCTGATCAGCGCGCAGGATAACCACTTCGGGCCCTGTTTGCAATCGCGCTCGTCGTGGAGCGTGCGAAAGCAGTTGTTTTTTCCCCTGCAGAAAATGCAGAATTCCGCCCAGCGGATACCTCGGTTCGGGCTTCGGCCATAGGAGGACTGATCATGAGAAGAACCGTGGCGACCATCCTTTGCGGTTTCTTTCTGCTGGCGACAGCCGGGCTCGGCTTCGAGCAGGGCAGGGCCGATTTCAATGGGACGGTCGATCCCGCGTTGTTCAGCGGGATGCGCTACCGGCTCCTGGATTTCAGCCGGGGCGGCCGCGTGACCGCGGTGGCCGGCGTGCGCGGCGACGCGCTGACCTATTATTTCGGCTCGACGGGCGGCGGCGTGTGGAAAACCCGGGATGCGGGACTGACCTGGACGAACGTCTCGGACGGCTTTTTCGAGGCCGGATCGATCGGGGCGGTGGCGGTCGCCGAATCCGATCCCAATGTCGTTTACGTCGGCACGGGCTCGGCGTGCCCGCGCGGCAACGTGTCCCCCGGGGTCGGCGTCTACAAGTCAACGGACGCCGGCAAGACCTGGAAACACGTCGGCCTGCGCGAATCGGGCCAGATCGGCAAGATCCTGGTGCATCCCGGCGACTGCAACCTGGTCTATGTCGCGGCTCTCGGCCATATCTTCGGGCCCAACGCGGAACGCGGCGTCTTCCGGTCGCGGGACGGAGGCAGGACCTGGGAAAAGGTGCTTTATGTGAGCGACAGGACCGGTGCGGTGGATCTCGCGCTCGACCGCACCAATCCGCGCGTCATCTATGCCGCGATGTGGACCGTCGAGCGCAAGCCCTGGACCATCGACAGCGGCGGCGAGGAAAGCGGCCTGTACCGGACGACCGACGGCGGCGACACCTGGACGAAGCTCTCCGGGGGCCTGCCGGCCGGGGTGGTGGGAAGAATCGGCGTGGCCGTCTCTCCCGCCATGCCCGAGCGCGTCTGGGCTCTCGTCGAGGCTCCCGAAGACCGCGGCGGAATCTACCGCAGCGACGACGGCGGCGCGAGCTGGCGCAAGATCAACGGCGAGCGCCGCTTTCTGCAGCGCGCCTGGTACTACATCCATATCTACGCCGATCCCAAGAGCCCGGAGACGGTCTATGTGCTCAACACCGGCTTCTACAAGTCGACCGACGGCGGCCGCACCTTCCAGACCATCCGGACGCCGCACGGCGACAATCACGACCTGTGGATCGATCCCGATGATCCGGCGAAGATGATCAACGGCAACGACGGCGGCGCCAACGTGTCGTTGAACGGCGGCCTTTCCTGGAGCGGGCAGATGAACCAGCCCACCGCGGAGTTCTATCGCGTGACCGCCGACACCCGGTTCCCCTACCGCGTCTACGGCGCGCAGCAGGACAACAGCACCGCTTCCGTGCCCAGCCGGGGGCAGGGCTTCTACGAGGTGGGCGGCGGCGAAAGCGGGCACATCGCCGTCGACCCGCGCAATCCCGACATCGTCTACGCCGGGAGCTACGGCGGAATGATCACCAGGCTGGATGTCAAAACCGGCCTGGTGCGCAACGTCATGGTCTATCCCGAGTCGGCCACCGGCCAGCGGGCGGCCGACCTCAAGTATCGCTTTCAGTGGAATGCCCCCATACGCCTCTCGCCCCACGATCCCGACATCGTCTACGCGTGCTCGCAGTTCGTGCACCGCTCGCGCGACGGCGGCATGAGCTGGGAGACCATCAGCCCGGATCTCACGCGCAACGACAAGGCCTTCCAGGACTACTCGGGCAGGCCGATCACGCACGACAACACGGGGGTCGAGGTCTTCGGCACGATCTTCGCCTTCGAGGAGTCGCCCAAAGTGCGCGGGCTGCTGTGGGCCGGGAGCGACGACGGGCTCGTCCACCTCTCGCGCGACAACGGCAAAACCTGGGCCAATATCACACCCGCCGGAATGCCGGAGCGCGGTACGGTCAACATGATCGAGCTGTCGGCGCACGATCCGGGGCGCGCCTTCCTGGCCGTGCATCGCTATCGCGAGGACGACTTCAAACCTTACATATTCCGCACCAACGACTACGGAGCCCATTGGGACCTGATCACCGACGGCGGCAACGGCATCCCGGCGAACCATTTCGTGCGCGTCGTGCGCGAGGATCCGGCGCGCAGGGGCCTGCTGTATGCGGGCACCGAATTCGGGATGTACATATCGTTCGACGACGGCGCGCGCTGGCAGAAATTCCAGCTCAACCTGCCGGTCACCCCGATCACGGACCTGCTGGTCTATCGCAACGATCTCGTGGTCGCCACGCAGGGGCGTTCGTTCTGGATTCTGGACGACCTGACCCCGCTGCACCGGATCGACGAGAAGACGACGCAGGCGCGCGCATTTCTTTTCGCGCCCAGGCCCGCCTACCGCGCGCCGGGCTTTTCGGCGGAGATCAACGCGTGGTTCGCGGAGGTCCCCAAGGAGCCGGTGGTGCTCGAGATCCTGGATGCGAAGGGGAACGTGCTGCGTGCCTTCTCCACGCAGGCCCAGGCCGAAGGCGACACGGGGAGGCGCGATGCGCGCCTGTCCGTCCGTCGGGGCCTGAATCGCTTCGCCTGGGACGGCACCCTGGAGCCGATCTTCACGATCCCGCCCGGAACGGTACTCTGGGGAGGAGCCGGCGGCGGTCCCAAGGCGGTGCCCGGCACCTATCAGGTGCGCCTGCGGGCCGGTACGTTCAGCCAGTCGCAGCCTTTGCAGCTGCTGAAGGATCCCCGCAACAGCGCGACCGACGCCGACTACCAGGAGCAGTTCGAGCTGGCCCGCCAGGTGGGTGCGCGCATCAAGGAGCTCTACGACAACCTGCTAAAGCTGCGCGACGTCCGGCGGCAGGCGAACGAGACGGCGCAGCGGCTGGAGAAGGGCGGTTACGGCCGAGAGGCGATCGAGGCGGCACGGGCGCTCGGCGACAAGCTCACGGCGATCGAAGGCGAGCTCACGCAGCTTCGAGGCGAGGGCGGCCAGGATGCATTGAATTTCCCCGGCAGACTCGACAACCAGTGGGTCAAGCTTTACAACGAGGTGGCGAGCCCCGACGGCGGGCCCACGGCCGGGTGCAAGCAGAGGTTCGAGGATTTGAAGCCCGAGCTGGCGCGTCTTCTCGGCCGCTTGCAGCAGGTTTTCGAGAGCGACCTGGCCGCCTTCAACAAGCTCGTGCGCGACAAGGGCGCTCCGGCAGTGATCGTAGCGAAGTAGGTCCCGCGCGCCGCGCGGGACCGGTAACTTGGAGCAATAAGCCCGCGGTCCGCCGCG